>ERZ650309.79-NODE-79-length-45570-cov-20.507789_pt1 | contig 45570 bp, 50 predicted proteins | sample MGYA00376245_ERZ650309 | MGnify/ENA primary metagenome ERZ650309 (study PRJEB26733, sample SAMN07839294) | wastewater metagenome | biome: urban; feature: wastewater treatment plant; material: waste water | place: USA: North Carolina | collected 2016-04-26 ... | reverse complement strand
CTCCAGCTCCAGCTCCAGCTCCAGCTCCAGCTCCAGCTCCAGCTCCAGCTCCAGCAGCTGTACCTCAACCCGTGGCTCCTGCTGCGCCACAGCCTGCACCCGCTGCTGAGGAAGATTAAGTCGCTTCTAAGCTAGGCAGTTTTATGAACCTGCCTAGCCCATCCATCATCTATAACACTGATAAATCAGCCACGCGCAAGAACAGTCCGCGCAATTGATTTAATAAAGCCAAGCGATTATTCCGTAAAGCCTCATCTTCAGTATTGACCATCACATCATTAAAGAAGGTATCAACAGGCTCACGTAAATGCGCTAGCGATAACAAGGCTTGCTCATAATCACCCGCTGCAAATAAAGGCAACACTTTGGCTTGCTGAGCTTGTAAGCTTTCAGCCAAGGCTTGTTCAGCACCTTCCTTGAGCAAGCTCAGATTGACTTCAGTTGGAATCGTCGTTTCAACTTTCTTCAGAATATTGCTAATCCGCTTATTCGCAGCCGCTAAGCTTTCTGAAGCTGCCAACTGGCGGAAAGACACCACCGCTTTCAAACGCTGATCAAAGTCTAAAGGTTGAGTCGGTTTCAATGCAGCAACTGCTTCCACTAGTTCAGCATTAATACCTTGTTCTTGGTAGTAAGCCCGCAAGCGTTCCAGAATATAATCGAGCGCTTCTTGCATGTCCGGCTTTTGGCCTAATTGTGCCGTTAGATTATTCGCAGCTTGATCGAGGAGATCGGCTAGATCTAAAGGAAGTTTTTGCTCAATCAGGATACGCAAGACACCCACTGCTAAGCGGCGTAAACCAAAGGGGTCTTTAGTACCCGTCGGCTTTTGGCCAATAGCAAAAATACCAGCTAGGGTATCAATTCGTTCAGCTAAGGCCAGAATGCGTCCGGTTGCAGTGCTCGGGAGTTGATCACCAGCAAAGCGCGGTAAATACTGTTCTTCTAAAGCTTGCGCGACTTCTGCTGCTTCGCCGTCATGTTGGGCGTAATAGCGTCCCATCGTGCCTTGCAGGTCAGTAAACTCAAACACCATATTGGTGACTAAGTCGCATTTGCCTAATTCAGCAGCACGCACCGCTAAACTTTCATCGGCTTTCAGTTGCTGGGCGATATATTTTGCTAGTTGAGCAACGCGCGCTGATTTGTCATGCAATGTGCCGAGTTGCTGTTGGAACACAACGGTTTTCAACTTGTCACGACGTGCTTCCAAAGCTTGCTTTTTGTCTTGTTCCCAGAAGAAAGCCGCATCGCTAAAGCGGGGGCGAATTACGCGCTCATTGCCTTCGCTGACTTTGCTCGGGTCTTTGCTTTCAATATTGCTGATGGTGATGAAGTTCGGCATTAACTTGCCATTAGCATCAGTCAGACCAAAATATTTCTGGTCACCTTGCATGGTATGAATCAGTGCTTCTTGTGGCACATCGAGGAATTTTTCTTCAAAGCGCCCAGCAATGGGGACAGGCCATTCGACCAAAGCAGCCACTTCATCCAGTAAGGAATCCGGCATAATGGCTTTGCCACCGAGTTCAGTCGCAAGTTCGTGTACACGTTTGCTGATCATTTCGCTACGCGCTTCAAAGCGTGCGACGACATAAGCTTCGCCTAATTGCACTGCATAATCAGCCGGTTTACGAATATTAATTAGTGCAGGGGCATGGAAACGATGACCACGACTTTCACGGCCGGTTTTAATGCTGAGGATTTCAGCATCGATGACCTGCTCATCCGCTAACATCACAATCCAATGCACGGGGCGCACAAACTCAGCCTCACCATCGCCCCAGCGCATGCGTTTGGGAATCGGTAAATTCGCTAAGGATTGATCGACCATTGTTGGGAATAGCTCTGCGGTTTTCTGTCCGGCTTGCTGTTGGCGGAAAACCAGCCAAGCACCTTTATCAGTTTCCAAACGCTGTAAGGCGGCAAACTCCACTCCACAAGAGGCCGCAAAGCCTTGGGCTGCTTTAGACGGCTTGCCGTCTTTATCAAAGGCTGCTTGGACTGCAGGGCCACGTTTTTCAACCAGTTGATCGGCTTGTTGGGCTGGAATGCCTTTCAACCAAACCGCTAAACGTCGCGGAGCGGCATAAGCAATCACTTCCTCAGCAGCTAAGCCTGCTGTTTGATAGCCTGCTACAATACCATCGGTGAAGGCATCAGAAAGTTTCTTTAAAGCTTTCGGTGGTAGTTCTTCGGTGCCGATTTCTACCAGTAAATCAATTTTGTCTGTCATCTTAAGCTACCTTTTGTCCTGATTGCAGCATCGGGAAACCGAGCTTCTCACGGGTGGCGTAATAACCTTCTGCTACTGCCCGCGCTAAAGTACGCACGCGCAAAATATAGCGTTGGCGCTCAGTGACAGAGATAGCTTTGCGCGCATCCAAGAGGTTAAAGGTATGTGAGGCTTTGAGCATTTGCTCATACGCTGGCAGCGGTAAACCTAATTCACTCATCCGCTGGCTTTCACGCTCAGCCACATTGAATTGATGGAACAGTGCCTCAGTATCTGCATGCTCGAAGTTATAAGTCGACTGCTCAACTTCGTTTTGATGGTAGACATCCCCATAAGTTACGATGCCTTGAGGGCCACGCGCCCAGACTAAATCGTAAACACTAGTGACGTTTTGCATATACATGGCTAAGCGTTCCAAGCCATAAGTGATTTCACCACTGACTGGCCGACAATCTAAGCCACCGACTTGTTGGAAATAGGTAAACTGAGTGACTTCCATCCCATTCAGCCAAATTTCCCAGCCTAAGCCCCAAGCGCCTAAAGTGGGTGATTCCCAGTTATCTTCCACGAAGCGAATATCGTTCACTAAAGGATCAAACCCCAAAGCCTTGAGTGAGCCTAAATACAGCTCTTGGAAATTGGGTGGCGAGGGCTTAAGCAAAACTTGGAATTGATAGTAGTGCTGTAAACGATTCGGGTTTTCACCATAGCGACCATCGGTAGGGCGGCGTGAAGGTTGTACATAAGCAGCACGCCAAGGCTCAGGGCCGACTGCTCGTAAGAAAGTGGCAGGATGGAAAGTCCCAGCGCCCATTTCCATATCATAAGGCTGCATTAACACACAACCTTGCTCAGCCCAATACGCTTGCAGTGCTTGAATCATGCCCTGAAAGGTGGATAAGTCGTAGTTAGCCATTGTTGATTCTGTAATTTTTGCCAAGAAAGCGCCGAGTATACTGCACATTGATTAAGCTAGCAGCAGCCAGCAGACGAAAACGAGATGAGTGGCGGGAATAGAAAGAAGGGTAGAGTTCCTACCCTTGCTTTCAATTCTGACTAGGCAGTGCGCGTGCGTAAAAGGCTAAGAATCACCGAGCCTGCAATTAAGCTAGCGACGACCCCTAAAGACCAAGTAATCGGTATTTTATATACATCGAGTAACAACATTTTCGCGCCGATAAAGAGCAGGACTAAGGCTAAACCATATTTCAAATAGACAAAGCGATCAGCTACATCCGCTAATAAGAAGTACATAGCGCGTAAACCTAGAATTGCGAAGACATTCGAAGTTAACACAATGAAGGGATCAGAAGTAATCGCGAAAATCGCTGGGATCGAATCTACGGCGAAAATTAAGTCGGTGATTTCCACTAAGACTAACACTAAAAATAAAGGAGTTGCATAGCGCAAGCCATCTTGCATCACAAAGAAGCGTTCTTCATGCAGAGTGGTGGTCATGCGCATATGTCCGCGAATCCAGCGTACTAGTTTATTGTTTTCAAGGTCAGGCTGATGTTCAGAAGCCCAAAGCATTTTAATCCCTGTAAATACAAGGAAAGCACCAAACACATAAAGTATCCAATGGAAATGAGTGAGTAACCACGCGCCCATTAGTATCATCACTGTGCGCATGACCAGAGCACCTAGCACACCATACAGCAAAATTCGGCGTTGATATTCGATGGGTACAGAGAAATAGCTAAAGATCATTAACCATACAAAGATATTATCGACTGCTAAGGATTTCTCTACTAAATAACCCGTAATAAACTCAAGTGCTTTGGTATCAGCCAGTGCTCGACCTTGGGTTTCAGATAAATACCACCAAAGACCCAGTGCAAATAGCAGGGCAATCGTAATCCAAACCAACGACCAAATAGCTGCTTCTTTGAAAGAGACCTTATGTGCTTTACGGCCTCCAAGTAGAAATAAGTCTGCCAAAATCATGGCAACCACAAAGACAAAAAAAACTGCCCACATCCACGGGGTGCCAATGGTCTCCACGGTGAGTCACTCCTAATAGTTGTAATCTGAAGTCAATGCCTAGTAGTTTAGTAGGAATTGATGTTGTGACTGTAAAACAAGGACAGTCATGATGGCGAATAAACACAGTTTGGATTGTGCGTTTGATGAATCTAAGCTGAGTCAAAACTAGAAGCATGGCATAATCTTTACATGCAACGCGCTCAACAAATCCTCAAAACTATTTATGGTTATACCGATTTTCGCCTCAATCAACAGGCGATTATTGCGGCGTTGCTGGCAGGTCAGGATGTCTTGGCGTTAATGCCCACCGGTGGCGGCAAATCGCTTTGCTATCAAATTCCGGCCTTGGTGCGTGAAGGGGTAGGGATTGTAGTTTCACCGCTGATTGCTCTGATGCACGATCAAGTAGTGGCTTTGCAGCAGTTGGGGATTCGTGCTGAATTCTTAAATTCTACCCTCGACTTCAACGAAGTGCAGCGCATTGAAAAAGCCCTGTTAGCGGGTGAATTAGACCTACTTTATGTTGCGCCTGAGCGTCTAGTGACTGATCGGATGCTGAATTTATTAGAGATTGCGCGTGCGCGGGTGGGTATTTCCGTATTTGCGATTGATGAGGCGCATTGTGTCTCGCAATGGGGGCATGATTTTCGCCCTGAATACCAACAGCTGTATATCTTGGCAGAGCGCTTTCCGAACGTACCAAGGATGGCTTTGACCGCTACCGCTGATTTGCGCACTCGCCAAGAAATTATCAGCCAGCTCAAGCTGGATCAGGCAGCGGTCTTTATTAATAGCTTTGATCGTCCGAATATTCGCTATTTAATTCAAGATGGGCAAAACGCCCGTCAGCAGCTTTGGGATTTTTTGGAGACGAATCATCCTGAAGACGCGGGGATTGTCTATTGTCTCTCACGTAAAAAGGTTGAAGATACCGCGACTTGGTTAGCTCAACAAGGGCGGATTGCGCTACCTTATCATGCCGGTTTGAGTGCTGAAGTGCGGCGAGTGAATCAAGAGCGCTTTTTGCGGGAAGATGGGGTGATTATTGTCGCAACGATTGCTTTTGGGATGGGGATTGATAAGCCTGATGTACGTTTTGTCGCGCATTTAAGTTTGCCGAAAAGTATTGAGGCTTATTACCAAGAAACCGGACGGGCTGGACGTGATGGTGAGCCAGCGAATGCATGGATGGCATATGGCCTACAAGATGTGATTAGCTTGCGGCAAATGATGGAAACTTCTAATTTGCCAGAGCAGCAAAAACGTATTGAGTATCACAAATTAGACGCAATGCTCGGCTTATGCGAACTCATTACCTGTCGTCGCCAAGCCCTGTTAGATTATTTCGGTGAAACTGGCTCTAAGCCTTGTGGAAATTGTGATAACTGCCTGCAAGCCCCAGAAAGTTGGGATGCATCACTAGCCGCGCAAAAGGCTTTATCTTGTGTATATCGTACCGGCCAACGTTTTGGTGTCACTTATGTGATTGATGTATTGCTTGGCAAAGATGAAGAACGCATCAAGCATAATGGGCATACCAAATTATCCACCTTTGGGATTGGAAAAGAGCTTTCAAGCAATGAATGGCGTACCTTATTTCGCCAACTGATTGCTCTAGGTTATTTGAATGTCGACTTAGAAGGGTATGGCGCTTTATATCTCACTGAGCAAGCACGGCCTTTATTGCGTGGTGAAACTAAATTATCTCTCCGTCGTGAGCGTAAAACCGCAAAGAAAAAAGCTAAGCTTAAAGCTAGTGCGGAACAACCGATTCGCTGGACTGATCAACCCCTTTGGGATGGTTTACGCCGCGTGCGCGCGCAATTAGCTAAAGAGCATGGTGTGCCACCGTATGTGATTTTCCACGATGCGACTTTGCGTGAAATGCTTCAGCAGCGTCCGCGAAGTTTGGCCGAGCTGGCTTTGCTCAGTGGCATCGGCCAGCGTAAATTAGCGAGCTATGGGCAAGTGTTTTTAGATGAGCTGCTACAACACTAACGAGTTTTAGCCATGTTCATATAAATGCCGACGGCGGCAGAATGACACTACAATATAACGTGTGCCTTTAGTCGTCGGGCGACCACCGTGAGGGTGGGTAATACATGGAAACAGAGTGCAATAGCCACTTTTTGGGTTGCCTAAAATCTTTTGGCGCACAAACCAAGTACCGCCACCTTCAAAGCCACTATTCAAGCCTACAGTGAAGGTATAATCCGCATAGTCTTGATGGACTGAAAGCAGCACTTGTTCATTAGACCGATAGCGCGCCATAAAACTTTCTTCGACCATCTCCTCCCAATGCCGCCCCTCTAAGCGCCAAATTTTGCGGGCGATGGGATGGCAGAAAGTATGCATCACTTGGTGATACATTTCCGCTAAGCCTAAGTCTTGTAATAAAACATCCGTAGTGGGGTAGTATTCATGGCGTGCAGTCGTCCATTTCCCTAAGCGTTCTGCTTGCTCGACAACCTCATAGCAAAAGGTATCCGTAAATAAAGGGAAACAATAAATATCAGGCCCAAGCTCATCAATCATTAGATCAACATCTCCAGTACGGATGCCAGGGGCGATATATTTTTTAATCCAAGCGTCTTTATTGTCACGCCAATCAAATAGAGAGATTTCTTGCATGATGCCTCATTCCATTTTTTTATTAATTCTCAAAATCATGCCAGAAATTAAATTCATTAGCCTGAGTCTGCAGATGTTCGGCGAAGGGTAGATGTGTAAACGGTGTACTAGTAAAACTGTGAAACTTGCAGTATAAGCAAACAGTCTAAACCGTTTGAATTGAATTAAATTGAAGAGGAGTAAGCAATGCGTTTAGGTTCTGTCTTAGCTTCCACAGCTTTATTAGCCGTTTTATCAACCACTGCTCAAGCAGCTTGGCAATCGATTCCTGGCGCGGCTTGTAGCCCACTCTTGGGAAATCAAACTACTCAGTTTAATAAAGTCGGTGATACTGGTTATGCACGGATTGGTGCAGGTAGCGCCTGGGTTGCATGTCCCATACAACGTACTATGTTGGTACGTCAAACCTTATATGTGAATTTAAACCATCCTGGTGCACGTGAAACCACTTGTAAAGTCGTACATAGTGATTATTTAACAGGGGCGGGTTTCTCAATTTCTGTGGTGGCGCGTGGTACAGGCAATGTAGTAGCAGCCTTCAATACTAGCAATTTGGGTACTATGGCGAATTATGACACCTACAGTGTAAGCTGCAATGTGGCTCAAGGCACCACCATACGTGGCGTGAGCTGGCAAGATAATTAAGTAAGCTAAGTAATCATCAGGGTTTCAGTCCATGCGTATTGTGCTGGCATTAGTCGCGGTTTTGTATGTTTTAGCAGCCTTTTATGGTTATTACTGGTGGAGCGACAGCCATCAAAAAGTTCCTGAAACCCAAATTGTACAGCCAACTGCTCCCATGTCAGTAGCAGCGGAGCAGTTGCGCTTTCCCGATGTTAAAGCCCCTACTATGCAGCCTGCTGAAGAGACTCAATTAATTCGTCAGCAACTCCAAAGCCTACAAACTAGTTTTGAAGCACGCTTGCAAGAGCTGAAAACTCAACAAGTCAATACTTTAGCTGGTTTACAAAAGCAAGTTGATGAATTGAAGCAGCAGCAAGCCCAAGTTTTGGCAAAAATTCAAGCTAATCCTTCTGCATCTACGCAGATCCCTAATGCTGAACAAACAACGACTGTGGCACTAGCAGTTGAGCCACCGCCTACTGAGCAGCTTCTCGAAAATCAAGCACAGCAAGCGAAACGCAGCTTAAAGGCTCAAGTGAGCCAGCTGGATCTTAAACTCCAAACCGATACCCCCGATGTAGCACGTCAAAGTGTTTTTCAGCAAAAAGCAGAAGATGCGTTCAATCAAGCACAGTTAAGCAATCTGTTACAAACTCGTGCTGAGTGCGGGCAGGGGTTTTGTAAATTAGATATCCAAGGGCAAGTTCCAACTGGTGTCGATCCTTTACAAGCCTTGTGGGAACAGAATGTATTTCCAGAGTCCACTGAAGTAATGACAGTACCTAAACCGGATGGCTCAGGTTGGTTAGTCTATATCGCGGCAGACGGCCAGTCTTTGAATCGTCTTCCCTAAAAAGATAAGATTTAGATCGTTTTTTACACAGTTTACTAGTGCATCATTAATTTGTACAACTCATAAGCAATGTTTGCTCTTCTAGTGCTAATTTTTTTGAATCTTTCCTAAAAATAGCAATCCAAAGAATAACCAAATATATATTCTATACTCATAACTAAAAGCATAGGAAAAGGATAAGGGTACTACTTAGGTCATATATTTTATAGCGAGGTTGATTAGAAATGCGAGTTCTGATCATGAATTATTATCCTCTATTCAGAGAGGCTATTGCGTCACAGCTGCTAAAAGTGGTTAAACAGGCCTCCATCTTTGAAGCAGCTACGCCCGAACAGGCAGTTGCCCTATTAGAAATCCCCACTAATTTTGATTTAGCAATTTGTTGTATTGATGAGCACGTAGAGGAGCATCAATGGTTAGAGCAACTTAGAAACAGATTACCTGAGCTAAAAATTTTAATTATTTTAGAAAAAAATCAGTTGCTTAAACAGCTTAATCAACAACTTAAAGTTGATGGGTTTTTAGAAAAGTCAGCTGATATTCATGAGGTAGAAAATGCATTAAAGCTGATTCTAATGGGTGAATGCTATATTTCTCCTAGCCTACTAGTGGCACATCCAACGCTCGACCTTGAGTTATCTCTAGCCCATACTCAGTCGTCTATAAAAAGTCTTTTGACACCTCGACAACTTCAAGTATTGAAGTTAATAGCCGCAGGTTGTTCTAACAAAGCTATTGCTAGTCAATTGAAGTGTACTGATGGAACTATTAAATTGCATGTAAGCGCTATTTTAAAGGAGTTTAAAGTAAATAATCGAATTTGTGCAATTAAATATGCAGCGAAGGCAGGGCTTATTTCCACCTTTTGATTAGTACTTTATATATATGTACTTATTCATATAGCTGAGTTTTCACTTATAGCTTCGTCCATATTGTTCTTTATAAGGGAGGCGCTTAAATTTATTGAAAAATCTATTTAATGCGAGGCAAGTGATGAAGAAACAATATTTATTAGCTAAGTTAGCCTTAGCTACTCTGGGCTTATTAGCAACCAACAGTTTAGTAGCCGCTGATACGGCTCCAAGTCATAGTACTGGCACTGATTTAGTGAAAACCACCAAAATGTTTGATGGGTTTAAAGTTGATCTAGCGGCTCCAGCTTCGGTCGATGCTCAGCAGTTGTTAAATGCTATTCCTACAGATATGAAGTATTCCCAAGATGTTTTTTCAAAAGTTTCAGAGTCTGTGGACAGGTTAAGGCTTAAACTTTATCCAGAGGCTAGTATTTCCTTAGATGTCAGTCGTTTAGGTGAAAAAACGGCTACTAAATCAACAAGTGGTAGCGTCAACTTGTATACAGTGGTAACACGTTGGAATCAAGTTGTTGGTTATAATGGGCAAGTTTATGCCTACAACTACTATCGTAATACGGCCGTATGTTTTGCACGGGTACAAAGTGGCTCATGGTATGGTCAAGTGCAATACAATGGTTCTTGGACAAATGTAGGTTATGTTTATACTGGCGGGATACAGCATATGTATTCAACTGGTTATGATAATTACAAAGGCTGCAATTGGTGGGGGAAATCTAGTTATAACAAAGGCGATTTTATTATGTATTTCTTTGACTAGCAGTGTCCTGTAAAAGTTTTAGCCACGCTTAGATTCAAATAACGTGGCTTTTTGAGGTTTACTTATAAGCCTAACTCCTGCCAGATCACATCCACTCTGTCTTTGACTTTTTGGTCCATCACAATGGGGGTTCCCCATTCGCGTGAGGTTTCACCTTTCCATTTATTAGTGGCATCTAAGCCCATTTTTGAACCAAGCCCAGAAACGGGTGAGGCAAAATCGAGATAATCAATTGGTGTATTCTCAATCAATACGGTATCTCGAGCCGGATCCATACGGGTAGTCATTGCCCAAATAACATCTTGCCAATTGCGTGTATTAATATCTTCATCTACCACAATAATAAATTTGGTATACATAAACTGGCGTAAGAACGACCAAACGCCCATCATCACGCGTTTGGCATGCCCAGCATATTGCTTCTTGATACTTACCACTGCCATTCGATAGGAGCAGCCTTCAGGCGGTAAATAGAAATCTACAATCTCGGGAAATTGCTTTTGCAGAATCGGCACAAATACTTCATTTAAAGCCACCCCTAAAATGGCTGGCTCATCCGGTGGGCGGCCTGTATAGGTGCTGTGGTAAATCGGATCTTTGCGATGGGTAATACGCTCAATCGTGAAAACAGGGAAAGTATCCACTTCATTATAATAGCCTGTATGATCACCATAAGGGCCTTCGGGTGCATAGTCATTCGGATAGATAAAACCTTCGAGTACAAACTCAGCGGCAGCGGGTACTTGCAAATCAGACAGCAAGGCTTTAGCTAATTCAGTGCGTGAGCCACGTAATAAGCCTGCAAAAGCATATTCCGATAAAGTATCAGGGACTGGAGTGACAGCGCCTAAAATCGTTGCAGGATCAGCACCTAAAGCCACAGCAATCGGAAATGGCTCATCCGGATGTTTGCGCTGCCAATCAAGGAAATCTAAAGCCCCACCACGGTGGGATAACCAACGCATAATGACTTTGTTTTTGCCTAAAACTTGTTGGCGATAAATCCCTAAATTCTGGCGCTTTTTCTCTGGGCCTTTGGTGATTACTAAACCCCAAGTAATTAAAGGTGCTACATCACCCGGCCAGCAGTGTTGAATCGGCAATTGGCCAAGATCGATTTGCTCGCCTTCTAAGACGACTGCTTGGCAAGCGGGACGGCTGACCTGCTTGGGTGCCATATCCAGCACTTTTTTGAAAACGGGTAAAGCATTCCAAGCGTCTTTCAAACCTTTGGGTGGCTCGGGTTGTTTAAGTGCTGCGAGTAAAGTGCCTACCTCGCGTAAAGCCGCTGTCGATTCTTCACCCATGCCCAAGGCAACACGGCGGGGTGTGCCAAATAGGTTAGCTAAGACCGGAGTGCTATAGCCTTTAGGGTTTTCAAATAAAAGTGCAGGGCCACCAGCGCGTAATACACGGTCAGCGATCTCAGTCATTTCTAAATGTGGGTCAACCTCGGTTTTAATCCGCTTGAGTTCACCCATTTTTTCCAATTGCTGGATAAAATCACGTAAGTCTTGATATTTCATCAGGCGATAATAGCGGAAAATAGCTTAAAGTCGCTATGTTCTTACTCAGTTTATCAGTAGTCGATGCCACAAGAACCAAGCCTTGCTTTATTGCAACAATCACCTTTAGTGCGTTACAGCCTAGCCACTCGCCCAGCTTTTTTGCTAGCCAGCCTCATGCCGGTTTGTGTGGGAACTGCAGCAGCGATTTATCAAGGCTATGTGTTTCAAGTCGGTTTATTTGCGCTAAGTCTGTTAGCGATCCTCTTAATTCATGCTGGTGTGAATGTGATTAATGATTATTACGATGAGCAAAACGGTACTGACCGGCTGAATACAGAACGGCTTTATCCTTTCACCGGTGGGAGTCGTTTTATTCAAAATCAGGTCTTGAGTGCAGAGCAAACCTTTGCTTTTGCGTGGAGTTTATTGGGAACGGCGATTTTGCTAGGCTTACTGTTGGTGTGGCAAACAGGGCTGGATTTACTTTGGATTGGCTTGGCTGGTTGCTTAATCGGTTGGGGATATTCAGCGCCTCCCTTGCAATTGAATAGTCGTGGTTTAGGGGAGCCTGCTGTGGCTATCAGTATTGGCGTGCTGGCTCCCTTGGGGGCTTGGTATGTACAAACGAGTGATCTTGCTGAGTATCCAAGTCTTATTGGTTTACCCTTAGGCTTACTCGCAATGAATATTTTGCTGATTAATCAGTTTCCTGATGCTAAAGCGGATGCAGCTAGTGGTAAGCACCATTGGGTAGTGCGCTTTGGTGTGCAAACAGCAGCTTGGATTTATCTAAGTAATGTTTTGCTAGCGGGACTGATTTTAATATGCTTAGTCATCTTCGGTTGCTTGCCTAGCCTGGCTTTAGTGAGTGCTTTGCCTTTAGGGCTGAGCCTAAGCGCAGCTTTCTTATTAAAACGCTATGCCGTGCAAACCGAACGCTTAGTACCCGCTATCAAAATGACCATTGCTAGCGTAATTTTGCATGGCTGCCTGTTAACTTTAAGTTTAGCGCTGGTATAGTTTGCAGATGACTACTAATTTTACTATGGCGACTTTCGCCCGCGCTTATGCTGCGCCTTTAACTGGACAATTCCGCCAGCAGCCCGAAGATTTTATTGTTAATGAGCATATCGATATTGATTTATCGGGTAGCGGTGAGCATTTATGGTTGCAAATCCGTAAAACTGGTGCGAATACCGACTGGGTTGCGGGGCAGATTGCTCGCTGTGCGCAAGTGCCAGCTAGTGAAGTGGGCTATGCAGGTTTAAAAGATCGACACGCTGTTACTACGCAATGGTTTAGTGTGCAATTGCCAGGCAAAGCGGATCCTAGTTTTGCTGATTTACCAGCCGAAATTGAAATTCTTCAGCAGCAACGTCACGATAAAAAACTGCGCCGTGGTGCTTTGCTGAGCAATGAGTTTATTCTGAGTTTACGCAATTGTTCAGGTGATTTTGCCGCTGCAGCCGCGATTTGTGCTGAGATTAGTCAGCGTGGCTTACCGAATTATTATGGTGAGCAGCGCTTTGGGCATAATATGGGGAATTTAACTAAAGCCCAATGCTGGTTCGAAGGTAGTTTTACACCTAAGCAGCGCAATCAACGTAGTCTGTACTTATCAGCAGCGCGCTCATGGATTTTTAATCATGTGCTCTCAGCACGAATTCAGCAGAATACGTGGGATCAGCGGGTAACAGGTGATGTGTTCATGTTTGAAGGGGGTAGTGCTTGGTTTGCGGATGATGCTAGCCCTGAATTAGCAGCGCGTTTAGCCGCTTTAGATTTGCATCCGACTGGCGTGTTGTGGGGGCGGGGTGAGCTAGCGAGTCAAGGTGTTGTGCGCGAATTGGAGCTAGAACAAGCTGCTTTATTTCCTATTTTCTGTACAGGTTTAGAGAAGCAAGGACTTAAACAAGAGCGCCGTGCTTTACGGATTAAGGTAGCTAATTTAGAGTTTAAGCAGTTGGCTGAAACAACTCTGCGTTTAAGTTTCAGCCTGCCTGCAGGGGCTTATGCGACGATTTTATTAGAACAATTAGGCCAGTTCAGCACCACTGATAAAATTACTTAAACTTTATTGTTAGTGTTTAGTTATTAAGTAATAAGGTGAGGAGGATTTTGAATCCTCCTTAAGCGCGAATTTCTGTATAGAGTTTTCTAAAGCTAAATCCAATGAGGAGCAGCCAAAGACCGCTGCTAACCAGCTCTATAGCCAATAAGACACCTAAGGTCAACGCTACACTGGCAGCCCAATGGTTCATTAGCAAAAAAGCTAATAACAGTGAGATCAAGCCAGAAATAAGCATCCATATCCAACCATTCAGGGGGCGCAGTTTAAAGGCATAAATGATTTTAGTAATACCCGAGGCAGCTAGTAAAACTACTATTAGTAAAGTAAGGCTCGATAAACCAGCGGTTGGGTTTGTTAGTAAGATAACGCCTAGGGCAATAAATAAGATACCCAGCAATAAAGACCAAATAAATGAGCTGCTGCGAGCCGCACGGAGTAATTGTAGGGTCTGTAAAATACCACCCACAATGAAGAATAGGGCGATTAGCGTTTCAACTGTGAAAGAAGCTAGGACGGGTCTAAAGATAGCAATAAAACCACCCATTAAAAAAACTAGCCCTGCTATCACAAACCAATACCAATTGGAGGTGACCCGCACTATTTTCGCATTCGTTTCAGCGAGTGCACTTGCCAAGAGCGTACCCATAAATTTTTACTCTTAATAAAAAATTTAGACAATTTCAGGGGAAGTCCTTTTCCCCTACCAAGCTAGTAAGACGGTTATTAAGTTACTAGGGATTGAGATTAATACTGGGTGTACTCGTTTCAGCAGGTGTGGTAACGGCTGGAGCGGCTTGTTGTTGTGCTTCGATATGTGCTTGAATAGCGGGTGCGGATAACACTTGGCGTAGTTGATCTTCTTGGTCTTTGGCTAAGGAAGTTTGAATAATGCGGCCGTGGAAACCTTTTAAACCCTCCAATACTTTATCAGTCGTAGCACGACGTACTAAAACGAACAGCATGGCTTGGCCGGTTTGCATGGAGCTTGCCAACTCTTTCATGAAGTTATCTTCAATACCAATATCGCTCAGTGCACCTGTTAACGCACCCGTCCCAGCTCCTACGGCTGCGCCTAATAAGGGGCTTAAAAACAACATACCAATTAACATCCCCCAGAAACTACCACCTACGGCACCTGCGGTTGTTAAATTGACAGCCTGATGTAATTTAATTTTGCCTTCGGCACTTTTAGTGACAACGACTGCATCTTCCATTTCAATTAAATATTCTTTTTGCATTGAAACGAGTTTTTCGCGCATTGCAAAGGCAGTCTTTTCGTCATCAAAACCGATAGCCACTAAAGTGCTCATAGAAATCTCCTGAAGATAAGGCTAATAGATAAAGGCACACGCAAGCTTGTGCTGTCTTAGTGGTTTAGTCTGCTTTTAGGATTTTGTAAATAGTCTTTAGTAACGAATTTTTAAACTTAAATTTAGCCTATAAGAGAATAACCTGATTTAGCTTGTCTAATAAAAGCTCAACTTGTTGTTCAGTATGAGCAGCAGATAAGGTGATTCTTAGGCGTGCTGTATTAATCGGGACTGTCGGCGGACGTATTGCGGTAATTAAAATACCTTGTTGTTCTAACTGCTGGCTGATGGCTAAGGCCTTAGCATTTTCGCCTACTAAAATCGGTTGAATGGCTGTCTGTGAAGGCATTAAATTTAAACCTAACTGTGCTGCGCCTACACGGAAAACTTGGATGAGATGTTGCAAATGTTCACGTCGCCAAGTTTCAGTTTGGACTATTTTTAGGCTAGCTAGGGTAGCAGCCGCCAGCGCTGGTGGTTGTGCCGTGGTATAGATATAAGGGCGGGCGGTTTGAATTAAACATTCAATGAGGTCAGCACTACCGGCAACAAAAGCCCCCGCAGTTCCTAAGGCTTTGCCTAGGGTACCCATTAAAATCGCATCTTCTTGATTTAGATTGTCTGCTTCTAATAAACCAGCGCCTGTTGACCCTAACACCCCGAAACCATGGGCATCATCTACAATCAACCAAGCGTCATGAGCATGGGCTAAAGCTGCTAAAGCTTGAACTGGTGCTGTGTCACCATCCATGCTAAACACACCATCGGTCACAATCAGTTTTTGCCCACTCGGTTGTGTAGCTAAGCGCTGGCTCAGTTGTTCAGTATCATTATGTGCATAACGGACAAGTTTTGCGCCGGATAATAAAGCAGCATCTAACAGGGAGGCGTGATTAAGTCGATCTTGATAAACGGTGTCATGACGTTCAGCCAGTGCATTGGTGAGGCCTAAATTCGCCATATAACCCGTTGAAAATAATAAGGCACGTTCACGCTTAGTAAATTCAGCCAAAGCCTCTTCAAGCTGTTGATGCAGGCATGAATGCCCATTAACTAAATGCGCGGCACCGCTACCCACGCCGTACTGATTAGCCGCTTGCTGGAAAGCTTGAATGACAGTGGGGTGATTGGCTAAGCCTAAATAATCATTGCTGCAAAAAGTCAGCATGGTTTTGCCATTCACTTGCATAACGGGCTGTTGAGGACTTTCAGTTATGCGAGGGCGGCGATAGAGATGCTGGGCTTTACGTGCAACTAGTAGCTGACGGAGGCGCATATATTTATTCATGCTGCATTATAACGCCTCAGCTGAAAAAGGCACTGTGAGTGCCTTTTAAATCATGAACTGAACACTAGAACCTTAGTTTTTCTTAATATAGAAAGTATATTCGCCATTATTTTCTGAGCTAGCCACTAATTCATTACCTGTTTGCTTAGCATAAGCTTCCATATCCTTGACAGAACCGGGATCAGTTGCGACTATTTTTAAGACATCACCAGCGGCCATGCTTGTCATTGCTTTTTTGGTGCGCAGAATGGGTAAAGGGCAATTCAAGCCGCGGGCATCCAACTCTGTGTTGAAATCGGTCATTTTCCTCTCCTGATTTCGATTAAGATGATCGGTAAAGTACTATATAATATATTGCTAATATAGCAGTAATATCGCTTTATCGCTATATATTTGTATACTAATATACTTACTGAGACAAGGGGCATACATGCTAGCGCAGTCGATCCGGTTCACTAAAATGCATGGCTTAGGTAATGATTTCGCAGTGTTTGATGCAGTTACTCAAGCCGTTAATTTTGATACCGCTTTAGTAAAACGCCTTGCTGATCGACATGAAGGCATTGGCTTTGACCAGCTCTTGATTGTGGAGTCTTATACAGGTGGGGAGGCTGATTTCCGTTATCGTATTTTTAATGCGGATGGCAGTGAAGTCGAGCATTGTGGGAATGGAGCGCGCTGTTTTGCGCGTTTTGTCTACGAACAAGGTCTAACTCAGAAGACCAACATTCCAGTTATGACCGAATCTGGACGGATTGTCTTAGATTTAACCGCAGATGGGCAAGTTACCGTTAATATGGGTATACCTCGGTTAGAGCCTGCTGAAATTCCATTCATTTTCCAACAGCGCCAAATGCTCTATACTGTGGAGATAGGGCAAGATTCTGTGCAGTTAGCAGCAGTTTCAATGGGCAATCCACACGCTGTGCTACAAGTCACAGATACGGAAACAGCACCGGTCGAATCGTTAGGACCAATCTTAGAATCCCATCCTCTGTTTCCAAAACGCGTCAATGTCGGATTTATGCAAGTGCTAGATCCTAATCACATTCGGTTACGCGTTTTCGAGCGGGGAGCTGGTGAAACTCGGGCATGTGGAACAGGTGCTTGTGCTGCTGTGGTAGCAGGACGTTTACAAGGCTTACTCGCTGAAAAAGTACAAGTAGAGTTACCTGGTGGACGTTTGCAAATTGCATGGCAGGGCGAAGGACAGCCCGTTTATATGACAGGGCCTGCAACGACCGTTTATACAGGTACAGTGACAGTATGAGCACTCCATTAGAAGAACATGACATAACTGCCGAGCAGGTAGCCGCTTACCTCCGGACTAATACTGATTTTTTCCTCGAACAAGGCGATCTTTTAGATGGCTTGTTTATCCCGCACCGCCACACGGGCGATGCTATCTCTTTACTAGAACACTTAGTTCAGCGCCAACGGGATCGACAAGCACAACTCTCAAGGCAAATGGAAGATATGCTGCGGGCTGCACGTGAAAGCGAACGTGTTGTTATTAGTTTGCATCATTTGGCTTTAGAGCTAATGAGTTGCGATAGCCTTGATGATGTAGTTGCAACCTGCCGCGATTTAATGTGTTCGGAGTTTGAGGCTGATAGTGTGGTCTTACGTCTCATTGGTCGGGGTCAATCGGGTGATAGCAGTTTGCATTTTATTGATCCCGATGATCGTGCTTTAAAGCAAATGGCTGGGCTTTTCCAGAAACGCCAACCCGTTTGTGGACGCTTACGCCCTAAACAACAAATCTTCTTGTTTGGTGAGGAAAATACGGCGATTAAATCAGCAGTACTGATTCCCTTATTTGAAGCACGCAATATTGGCGTGTTGGCTTTAGGCAGTGAGCACGAAGATCGCTTCCATCCAGGGATGGGTACTTTATTTATTAGCCAATTGGGTGATTTAGTATCGCGAGCTATATCCTTACATTTAGAGGCTTGGGTTGACCCCTCGATTGAGTCGAGTCATTCTTAGGACTATGGATTTAGAGGTATTTGAGCGTTATCAACATTATTTGCAGAGCGAAAAGCGTTATTCGCCTCTAACTTTGTCTGCCTATCAACAAGATTTAGGTGATTTTGTTAAATGGTTAGAGCAGCTCAAACACGCACCTGCCGTTACTCAAGTCAAAGCTTTCCATATTCGTGATTGGATTAGTGCTTTGCGGCGGCGCGGACTCGAAGGCCGTAGTTTGCAACGCAAGCTATCTTCCCTGCGCCGCTTTTATCAATTTCTATTACGCGAAAACTTAGTTAACTCTAATCCTTGCTTTGATGTACCTGTCCCAAAAACACCTCGACATTTACCCGAAATTTTAAATGCCGATCAGCTGGAGTATTTGCTAGCGGCTGATCCAGAAGGTGCTTTGGAGCTGCGTGATTGCGCGATGATGGAGTTATTTTATTCCTCAGGTGTGCGCTTGGCAGAGCTTGTTGGTTTAAATGTGAATAATCTAGATTTAAACCAAGGCATGATGCGCGTCTATGGTAAGGGCGGTAAGGAACGCGATGTACCCATTGGGCAACAGGCAGTTGAAGCTTTGCGAGCTTGGTTAAGCGTGCGCTCTGATTTATGCGATAGCGAAGAGCAAGCTTTATTTGTTAGTCAGCAGCGGCGACGCATTAGTATGCGTAATGTCCAATCACGACTTATTTATTGGCAGGAAAAACGTGGTCTAGTGCAACGTTTGCACCCACATAAATTACGCCATTCTTGTGCCAGTCATTTATTGGAGTCGTCCAGCGATTTGCGCGCTGTGCAAGAATTACTGGGTCATGTCAATATTGGCACAACCCAGATTTATACTCATTTAGATTTTCAGCGGTTGGCTGCGGTTTATGATAAGGCTCATCCGCGAGCGCATAAAAAACCTTAGATTAGAGTGGGTTAGGAGGCATTACTTTGGGAGCCTCATAGAATACATAATCAGTTGAGTAGTCGCTAATTTCAAAGTAAACATAACTTTCATTGTTATCTGCAACACCATTTAGATTGGCATCTAAATAGCCATTACCAAACCGATAGGGACGATCAGAATTAGAGTCGGTACCTGTTGCTGTGCTCAATTTGTCGATTTTAACAAAGCGTCTCATCAATTTGCCGCCACTATAGACTTCTAGTACGCCATTAGTGCCTGTCCAGTTGTTAATGGCTCGCCCAATTTGGTTTTGAGTTTCTTGGGTGCAGCCCACCATTAACAAGCTAGCAGCAGACAGGGTTAGCAGTGCTTTACTGATACTTCGCATATCCAGACTCTTTGGTTATTTGGAAAGTATCAGTTTAGCAGCTCTTATTGATACCCCAAAATTCGCGCCATTCTTAAGTCGTTTTTATCCATTGCGATGTCAATTGGAGTTTTTTGACCTGCATCACTGGTTTGAACACGAGGGTTTGCACCCGCTTGAATCAAATAGTTAGCAACATTCGCATGACCAAAACGCACTGCATGATGTAAAGCCGTCCAACCATTGCTAGTACGTGCATTAATGCTAACACCGCGTTTTACTAAAAAATCAATAATTTGCATGTGTCCACGTGCAGCAGCGGCATGAATAGCTGTTTCACCATAACGGGTGGTAATGCGTGGATTTGCACCTTGGTTGACGAGATCCATAACCATACTTAAGTTACCAGCTAGAGCAGACAACCATAATTTCTCGTCTAGATCACGTTGACTCATTTGTGGTACAGGTGTTTTATCCACAGCAACAGTAGGCGCTGAGCTGGCTGCATTGGGTAACACCGAACCAGCCGTTGAACCTGAATCATAGCGGTAACTAGAACGCATGACTGTGGCAGGAGCAGTGGCTACAGCAGGTTGCACAACAGCAGGTGCAGCTGAAGGTGCTATCACAATAGGTGCAGGAGCCGGGGTAGGTGTTGCAGCGATGGCCTTTGCAGCTGCAGCTACTGTAGGTGCACCAGAAGACCAAACATCGGCAGGTTCAGCAAAAGCTGTACCGACTGAAGCGGTAACTAAAAGCGCCGTTACCGATAAGCGTAAATGTGTAGTTTTCATAGTTTTCTTACATATATATTTGGTAGTGGGTTAGGAAATGACGTGCGGTACGTCCACTGTATCCCCCTCGTTCGCCTGCAAAACTTAACGCTTCCTCATGTAAAGCATTACGATCGACTTGTTTGCCTTTAAAAAGCTGATCAATAATCGCTAAATAAATTTCTTTATCCATGACCTCAAAAGAAAGTGACAAACCAAATCGATCTGCTAAGGAAAATTCAGCATCTACCTCACTTTGTGCTAAATCGGTGCGTAAATCTCGATTAAAATTAGCAGCAAATTGTGCGGGTAATAAACTACGGCGATTCGAAGTAGCATAAATCAGCACATTAGTTGGGGGCGTTTCGAGTGCTCCCTCCATAGTGCTTTTCAGTAAACTGTATTCGCGTTGTCCCTCTTCAAACGTCAAATCATCACAATAAAGGATAAAATGATGATGATGCTCACGCAGGTCATCAGTAATATCCGGAAGTAAGTGAAGGTCTGCTTTGGGTATCTCAATAATCCTTAAACCATAGCTGTGGTAACGGGTCAGTAAAGTCTTAATTAGTGAGGTTTTACCGACGCCTCGTGCTCCCCATAAAAGAGCATGACTTGAAGGCTTTCCGCGCAGAAAGTTCTCAGTATTTTTGTATAACAAGGCTTTCTGCTCATCAATGCCTAGCAGGCTATCCGGTGCGATTAACTCGACCTGAGTAATTGGCTTCAGGAAATGTCGGTTGGATCGCCACACAGCTGCGATCGTTGAGCGCCAATCTATGCCTGTTTTACCAAATGCCATACCTTCTCCTTGACAGGATTATTACCCCATCATTCCAAAGTTTAGTTGTTAATGTAAAAAGTTGCCGTTAAAAGGTTTTTAGTGTTTTAAAATGAGGGGGAATCATTTTAATGCATACTAAAATTAGGGCAGCTTCTAATACAGAACACTCGAAGCTTCAGGTTGTGGAGCCTGCTAGCTACTGACTTGAATGAATCTACGCTTAATTTATTTGCACATTAACAACTTTGTAGCTTTTCCGCAAAAGTTTATATTACCCAACAGAATATAAACGAGTGAATCTGTATAAACGTTGACATTGAGCTAATAGGAGGAAAATCGTGGACGAATTAGAGAAAAATCAGCGACATAAGGAACGCATGCAGCGCAAAAAGGCGGCAATTGATGCCAGTATTGCGCAAGCTAGTCAGGAAAAAGGTGTATTAGTGTTGCTTACAGGCAACGGAAAAGGTAAGTCCAGTTCTGCTTTTGGAATGGTAGCAAGAGCCTTAGGGCATGGGATGAAAGTAGGTGTTGCTCAGTTTATTAAAAGTAGAACGGATACGGGTGAGGAAGCCTTTTTCAGTAAACAAAATAATGTGGAATGGCATGTCTTAGGGGATGGTTTTACTTGGGATACGCAAGATCGTGCTCAGGATATTGCGACCTCAGAGCGCGGCTGGCTGATTGCAGAAAAAATGCTAGCTGACCCTAGTTATGATTTAGTCGTGTTGGATGAGTTGACCTATTTAATTAATTATAAATATCTGGATGCAGAACGTGTGTATGAGGCCTTAGAACATCGACCTGCTAGGCAACACGTGGTGGTAACAGGGCGAGCAGCAGCGGCCGAGTTACGTGAGTTAGCGGATACCGTTTCTGAAATCAATGATGAAAAACATGCTTATCGTGCCGGTGTGCAGGCACAAAAGGGTGTGGATTTATAAGCTTAGCGCAATTCCGATTAGCCAAGCTGCTTCGCCAAATTCGACACAAGCACCGGCTGTATCTCCCGTACAGCCGCCTATGCGTTGTAGCATTAAACGGCGCAGCAACCAAAAGCTAAGCAAGGCTAAGACTAAGCCTTGCCAAGCTAACCAACCGGCTATTCCAATAACCAAGAGAACTAACCAAAAGGCAGGTTTTTCAGGCAAAGTTTTCACAGCAGCACTCGCCAAGCCACTAGCACGCACATATTCAGTGGTGAGAAAGAGTAACAAAACAAAATTACGTCCTAGTGCAGGTGCAAATAAAATCAGCCATACCAAATGATATTTAATTAATACAGTCAAAGCGGCAAATTTGAGTAAGAGCACGGCAACTAAGGCAATCGCACCGGCTGCACCGACTAAAGGGTCTTTTAAGATACGATGGGTTTTTTCCACATCGCCAAAGCCACCCAGCCACGCATCAGCGCCATCTGCTACTCCATCGAGATGTAAACCTCCGGTGATGGCTGCCCAAAGCACGGTGACCAGAGCGGCTAACACCAGTGGGTCAGCTTGAGGAAACAGCCAAAGAGGTAAGCATAAAAGCACCCCAATGACTAAACCGACTAGAGGGTAAAATAAGGTAGAACGCCCAAAATCCGAATCTGACAGCGTAGGTAAGTTAGGGATGGGAATACGTGTCAGGAGTGAGATAGCTAACAAGAATGCGGTGGTAAATTGTTTCAAGATATTAAGCGCTCCAAACCTAGACCATACACACTGCTAGTACCATCGGCATACACGCGAAAACGCACGGCTTGTCCATAAGCCAATTCAAACCGCAAAGTTTGTGCATAGCCAATCCCCAAGGTTCTAGCTAACAAAACGCGAATCACTCCGCCATGCGTGATCAATAACACTCGTTGACCGACATAAAGCTGAGTGAACTCAGCCCAAGCCTCAGTAACGCGCTGAATAAAAGCTTGCATACTTTCACCTTGTGGCGCGGTAAAACTCAGTGGATCAGACCAGAGTTGTTGTAGACCGGCTTGATCCATCTCCCAGATGGCTTGACTACTTTTCCCTATCCAACTCCCAAAATTCATTTCTTGAATACGTGGCTCAAGTTGTAAAGGAGCTGTACATTTTTCACTAAAATTTTTGGCAAATTGAGCGCAACGCAGGCTAGGTGAACTAAGAATTTGGTCAGGCTTATACTCAGTGGTTGCAGCTACTAATTGCTGCCAACCTGTCTCGCTTAAAGGCTCAGTGGAGGGCGCACAAAATAAATTAGGTGTTAATACCCGTCCATGCCGGAGCACATCAATTTGTGTCACACTCATTACAATTTGCCAGCCACTGCAGCTTCGGCAAAAGTCGCCATTTGATTATGTAATAGGCAAGCTTGTCTTAAGAGGGGCACAGCAATCGCGGCACCGCTACCTTCACCTAAGCGCAAATTTAAATCTAATAAAGGCTGCAAACCTAAGTTGGCAATCGCTTGTTTATGCCCACGCTCGGCGGAGGCATGCGAGAGAAACAGCCAGTCTTTCAGTGTTGGTTGTAAGTGCAACGCTACTACAGCTGCTGCGGTGGTAATAAAGCCATCCAATAAAATGGGTAAGCCTAATTGACCAGCACGCAGATAAGCACCCGTTAAAGCGGCAAGTTCAAAGCCACCCGCACAACGTAACCACGCTAAAGCGTCCTCTGAGCAGGCTGCATGACGTTGCAGAATACGTTTGATGACTTGCGTTTTATGCGCAATCCCTGCTGAATCTAAGCCTGTACCAGCGCCCGTCATGGTCTCTGGGCTAAGCTTCAGTAAAGCACAATATAAGACTGTAGCAGGCGTGGTATTACCAATGCCCATTTCGCCGCCAATGAATAAATCTGCACCGCTGGCAGATGCACGTTCAGCAGCTTCATAGCCTGCTTGTAGCGCTAGTTGCAATTGGGCTTGCGTCATCGCTTCAGTTTGCGCGCTATTGGCTGTACCGTTTCCTGCGCGTTGAATGATTAAACCATTTCGAGCAGGTAGTGGTTCCAGAATACCAGTATCAACAATTTCTAAGTCAGCCTGTAAGGATTTTGCGAGCACACTAATGGCAGCGCCGCCTTGCAGGAAATTTGCCACCATTTGCTGGGTGACGGCTTGGGGGAAGGCGGAGACACCTTCTGCAACTACACCATGATCACCAGCAAAAATACTGATATGTACACGATCAATGCTCGGGTATTCGCGTGCTTGGAGTCCGGCCAAACGAATAGCTACTGCTTCTAAATCGCCTAAAGCTTGGGGAGGTTTAGTCAGTTGTGTTTGACGGAGGCTTGCCATTTCAGTCATGGCTTGATTCGGGGTAACACAAGGCGCAGTCAGCCAATCCATAAGCTATCCTAGTGGAAGTAAATTTTGCATGTTGGCAGCTTACAGCCCTGAAAGCAATGTACCGTTGAGTAACCGTTTTAGTGTGAAAAATTCTGCTATAGTTGTCTGTTGATTTTTTAGGATTGAGGAGTGGGAATGCCAACACTGATGGTTCAGGGTTGTACCTCGGATGCCGGGAAAAGCACCTTAGTCGCTGGCTTATGTCGAGTTTTTAAACGGCGTGGACTCAAGGTCGCCCCCTTTAAGCCGCAGAATATGGCTTTAAATAGCGCAGTCACGGCGGATGGTGGCGAAATTGGCCGTGCCCAAGCCTTACAAGCCCAAGCAGCGGGCCTTGCACCGACCGTGCATATGAATCCGATTTTGCTCAAACCCAATACAGACACTGGCGCGCAAGTGATTTTGCAGGGCAAAGCACTGGTGAATTTAGAGGCTTTGGCTTACCACTTGTATAAACCTAAAGCAGCTGAAGTGGTGTTCGATTCTTATCAGCGTTTGGTGGATGACTACCCCTATATTATCGTTGAGGGTGCAGGTAGCCCCGCGGAAATTAATCTGCGCGAAGGCGATATTGCCAATATGGGTTTTGCGGAAGAGGTCGATTGCCCAGTGATCTTAATTGCAGATATTGACCGTGGTGGGGTCTTTGCGCACTTAGTAGGTACACTCAAGCTACTCTCTGTAACCGAGCAAGCACGGGTTAAAGGCTTTGTTATCAACCGGTTTCGGGGCGATATTGGCTTGCTAAAAGGCGGCTTAGATTGGCTAGAGGCGCATACTGGCAAGCCAGTTTTAGGAGTCTTACCGTATTTGCATGGTTTGCATTTAGATGCTGAAGATGCCATACCGGAGCAACAAAAATCTAAAGCGCGCTTTCGCGTAGTCGTACCGGTATTGCCACATATTAGCAATCACACTGACTTCGAGCCGCTACGTTTACACCCACAAATTGATTTTCGCTATGTGCGGCATCATGAGCCGATTCCCGCTGCCGATTTGATCATTCTTCCGGGCAGTAAAAACACTGGTTTTGATTTGAAATGGCTTAAATCTCAAGGTTGGGAGGCGGCTATTCAAAAGCATCTACGCTATGGTGGTAAGCTGATTGGTATTTGTGGCGGCTTACAAATGCTGGGAACCGGTATTTATGATCCACATGGGATTGAAGGTGCTGAATCTTATCATCAAGGTTTAGGGTTATTGGAGCTTGAAACCGTTTTGCATCCGCAAAAGCAATTAACCAATCGTCATGGGACTTTGGCCTTTGACCCAAACATTCAGCTCCAAGGTTATGAAATTCACTGTGGGATAAGTGTAGGCAAGGCCTTAGATCAACCCGCTACTTACTTAGAAGGCGAAGCTGATGGTGCTTTGTCTAAAGATGGGCAAATCTTTGCAAGCTATCTACATGGCTTATTTGACGAACCGGCTGCATTAACTGCGCTATTAACTTGGGCTGGCTTAGCAGTAGAACAAACTATTGATATTAATGCGATTCGTGAGCAGCAATTGGAGCGTTTAGCCGATACCCTAGAGCGAGATTTGCAGATTGAACGCATCCTAGGTTTAATGCATTGAGTTATGAGTGAGCTTAGCAGTGGAGGAATTCATGCAAGTATTCGGAATTACACCTGAAGGTCAAACTATTCATCGTTTTGAATTAGCCGGTGGAGGTTTGAATGCGCGCGTGTTGACTTGGGGTGGCATTCTGCAAGATTTGCGTTTGGAGGGTGTGCCTTATTCTTTAGTCCTAAATTTTCCAGATTTAGCGGGCTACTTAAATTCTACCGCTTATATTGGCGGCAATGTCGGGCGCTTTGCCAATCGGATTGCTCATGGACGTGCCTCGATTGCAGGGCACAGCTATCAACTCGATACTAATTTTTTAGGTAAACATTTACTGCATGGAGGGAGTGCAGGTGCTGATCGTCAGGTCTGGACTGTCACAGCTTACACAGAAAATAGTTTGAGCTTAAAGTTAGTTTTAGCAGATGGGCAGATGGGCTTTCCAGGGGAACTGACCGTGACCCTGCATTACCGTTTATTAGCTTCTGCCTGTTTAGAGCTGGAGTTTTTAGCCTCGACTACCGCACCTACACTCTGTAATTTTGCGCATCATAGCTATTTCAATTTAGATGGCACAGATAGTATTCAGAATCATCATTTGCAAATTCAGGCTGAGCACTATTTGCCCGTTGATGCAGAGGCCATTCCAACAGGTGAAGTGGCCTCTGTACAAAATACTGCTTTTGACTTTCGCGAGCTTAAGCCAGTTAATTGGCAAGGCTCTAGCTACGATCATAATTTTTGTACAGCTCACTCCCAACAAATCCTACGACCAGTCGCTTATCTCCAAGGACAAAAGGGAATAAGGATGCGCTTAGCAACGACCGAGCCTGGCTTGCAATTCTATGATGGTGCGCATTTAGATGTTTATCCTGCTTATGCAGGCTTAGCTTTAGAGCCACAAGCTTGGCCAGATGCGCCCAATCATGCGCATTTCCCCAGTGCTGAACTTGAGCCGAAGCAGAGTTATCGGCAGGTGACTCGATATTGTTTTAGTCAAGTATGAAAGCACCTAAGCTTTTAGAGCATGTAGGTTAGGAAGGAGATAGGGGTTAATCTATGCCCAAAACCAGTGGAATTTATCGCAAACTGGTCAAAGTATTTGTTCTGCAAATGCTATTTATTAGCGCGATTACGGTTTTGGGTGTGTATATTGCTGCCACGATTGTGGAAAAAGTGATGATTAAAACCGCCTTAGAAGGCGAGGCGATTCATTACTGGAATCTATTACAACAAGACCCTAATCATCCTACCCCCGACACAGATAATCTGATGGGTTATATAGCCAAACAGGGGGATTATCGCCATGTGCCTGCTAGCTTAAAGGCTGTACCTTTGGGGTTTAGGCGGATTAGTTTTGAGGGTCGCCATCCGATTGTATATGTGGAGGAAAAACAGGGCGACCGTCTGTTCTTGGTGTTTGATGAACAAAGTGTGGGCAAACTATCGTTCTATTTTGGTGTTGTGCCATTAAGTCTTGCCTTGATGGTGATTTATGTATCAGCATGGTTAGCTTATCGTTGGTCGAAAAACAGTTTGTCGCCCTTGGTGTCGCTGGCGCAAACCGTGCGAGACTTTGATGTGCGCCGTGATCAACCGGATGCCTTAAAGTTAGAGGGCTATAATCAATTAGCGCTGAATGATGAGGCACGTATTCTGGCCGATTCGCTACAAGAATTTACCCAGCGCCTGAAGCGTCAATTGGAGCGTGAGCGCGCCTTTACCCGCGATGTTAGCCATGAGTTGCGCACACCCTTAGCGGTGATTCGCGGTTCATTGGAACTATTGGAAAAGCAAGCGCAAGAACCCTTGCAGCGACGGGTGATTGAGCGGATGCAAAGTACCAGTGACGACATGCTGTCCTTGATTGAAACCTTATTGTTACTCGCGCGGGAAGAAAATCATGCCGCCGAAGAAAATGTCTTAGTCAATGAGTTAGCCGCCGCACTCTTAGAGCAAGTCACGCAAACTCATCATCTCACTCAACAGCAAGTTCGTTTGCAACTCAAGGCTGAGTATCATTTAGTGGTGCAAGCGCCACGCCAAGTATTGAATATTGTCTTAGGCAATCTGCTGCAAAATGCCTGCAATTATACGCCCAAAGGCAGTGTGACTGTGCATATTCAAGCCGATGCAGTAGAGGTATGTGATACCGGCTTAGGGATGAGTGAAGCAGAGATTATTGTCGCGCAGCAAGCCTTTGAGCGCTTACCGAAAACCCAAGAAAAACAAGGTTATGGCTTAGGTTTGGATATTGTGAAACGCTTGTGTGAACGTTATCAGTGGCAGCTTTCTATTCAAAGCCAACCTCAACAAGGGACTTGTGTTAAGGTGCGTTTTGCACCGGCGCAAATAAACGCAAGCCAACGCCTTTAACCGTTTGAATCAGTTCGGCTTGAAACGGTTGGTCGAGCGCTTTGCGTAGATTATAAATATGGCTGCGTAACGAGTCGGTATCAGGGGTATCACTCCCCCATAACTCATTATGTAGCTGTTCGCGACTCACCACTTGCGGCGATTCACGCATGAGAATACGTAGAATCTTAAAACAGGTCGGTGACAAGATGACTTCCTTACCTTCGCGCCACACTTGTTGTGTGCCGGTATCTAACACTAAATCGCCCCATTGCAAGCGTTTTGGCGCAACCTCCCCGCGATAACGTTTGATTAAGGCTTTGAGTCGAGCCACTAACTCTTTGTTATTAAAAGGTTTAATTAAATAATCATCCGCGCCTTGCTCAAAACCCGTGAGTCGATCATCCAGTTGATCACGCGCCGTGAGCATTAGAATAGGAATATCAATCGCAAAGTGCTGACGTAGCTGGCGGCAGAGTTCAAAACCATCCATTTCAGGTAGGTTAATATCTAATAAAATCGCATCGTAAGTGTTAGTGGTGGCAAGGTGTAAACCTTGTAAGCCGTGGGCAGCATAGTCTACCTCAATCTGCTCACTATTGAGGTAGTCGATGATGGTTTGTGCCAGTAAACGATGATCTTCAACCAATAACACTAACATGGGTGCTGCATGACATTCAGTGGGGATGATAGTGTTATAGTAGGGCGGATTTATAATTTTTCAAAACTCAAGACTAATTCACCCACTTTGAAGCCAAATTTAGTCATAATCGCACGGTTTAATAACACATTATTGCTGCTTAAGAACATCCAATCATCTAAATCGACATTAACCGTGCGACCTTTGTAGGGTACTTGGAGGGTATAAGTCCAATTAAACACATTGCCATTGATCTTGCCCTGTGCTTCGCCTACCACGTCTGCTGCACCGCCTGTGTATTGATTCGCACCGACTTTTTTAATCGTCCACAGCCTTTTACTGCGTTCACCATCGGAAAACACAAAGGATTCATCTAAAACCAAGGTTTGCGTTTGTGCATTCCATGTACCGAGAATATCGGCGACAAAATAACGTTGTGGTGCACCACTGCGATCTAATAACACGCCATGTGCGCGGGTTTTACCATTGAAATAGTCTTCTAATAATAGTTTTTCGTCATTCGTCGGGGCTTGTTCAAGATTGAGATGACTACAACTACTCAGTCCTAACATAACAATTACTCCTGTAATTACGATAAGCCAGCGTTGATAGAGCGATTTCATAAGGACTCCTGTTTAGGGATGGGCGGCTTGAATCAATTGGGCGCGTATCTCTGGATGACTGGTACGCGGGGACAACCAAATTGCTAAAAACTGTTCGGCAAAGGCAGGATCATTCACCCGCCCTAGCACTTTGCCATTGTGATAAAACTGATGTTGTTGGGCAGACGGCATATACAAGGCTAAACGATCACCGGTTTGCACATCAGGCAATAAGGCGGCTAAGTCACTTAACCATGCTTGGCGTTTTTCCTCAGCTACCCCTAAGTGTTGCCATTGTTGATCGGTGGCTTGCAAAATCCACTCAGACTTAATTTTTCGTGCATAGCTTAATTCCAAATAAAGCGGGTATTTGCGCTCTTGATATTCGCCAGTCGGGGTTTTTAGAGTGGCTTGATACAGTGGAAAACCCCACCATGTCATGGTAGCCTCACCCACAGGTTTTAAGCGTTGTGGATTAGCTTGTACTGTAGCGCCAAGTAGCAACAGACTAATGATTAAAGCCTTCAAATAATTAAGATATTGAGGTTTGTACATCCATGAATCTCCTCTCTAAATAAGTCATCGCATACATTAAACTGGGCAACAGCAACGCCCACATCACTGTAATCCAGAACAAACTGTTCCAAAGAGTTGTTTCAAACTGTAAAGCACCCAGCTGTGCAGCGGCGTAATAACTAGAGGCTGCCCCTAGTGCACCGATCAAGGCTTGCCAATAGATTGCGAGGTGTTTCAACCAGTGCAAACTCCATGACAGACTCCAAATCACCCCAACCCATAAGCCCAACATCCAAAGCGGAACGCGATAAGCACTATTAAAACTCAATAGTTGGCTCTGTACCCACACCACATCAGTCAGATAACCTAATGGTGCTAATAAGAGTGCGCTAATTAAAGCTAAACGACGCTGTGGAAATAACATGAGATGCAGCAGTAATAAAGCTAAGATCGGCAAGCCTGCTTGATCACGCTGTAAGGCGATCAGCCACCACAGGGCTTGAAACCACAGCGCGTCAATCCAAACATAAGGTCGGGTGTTCATAAGCATACTCAGGTTGATCTGCGACCAAATGCACCGTACTGATTAGGCGTTCACGGAAACCGCCTTCGCAGTAATGCAAGTAGAATTGCCATAAACGATAAAATGCATGATCTAAGCCCAGTGCGGCGAGTTGATCTTGTTGAGCTTGTAAGTTGTGTGACCAGAGTTTCAAGGTATGCGCATAGTCCAAACCCATGTCATGCAAGCCGGTAATTTTTAAACTGGTATGACGCATGATCTGTTCACTCATCGCATGAATCGACGGCAAGAAACCACCAGGGAAAATATAACGTTGAATAAAATCAGCTTGATGGCGATAACGATCATAACGTTGATCGGCAATGGTAATCGCTTGAATCAATAAGCGTCCGTGGGGTTTAAGTAAGCGCTGACATTGCTGAAAAAAGGTCGGCAAGTGTTGATGCCCGACGGCTTCGATCATCTCAATCGAGACTAATTTGTCATATTGCCCTGTCAGCTCGCGGTAATCTTGTTTGAGTAAAGTGATACGATCTTGCAAGCCTTTTTGGGCAATTAACTGCTGTACATAGGCATATTGCGCCTCTGAAATCGTGGTGGTGGTGACTTTCACCCCATAATGTTCTGCCGCATACACCGCCATGCCACCCCACCCCGTACCGATTTCTAATAAATGCTCATTGGGTTTGAGGGCAAGGCGTTGGCAAATGCTATCCAATTTATACACCTGCGCCTCATATAAACTCATTTCCGCCTTGGGGAAAATCGCACTGGAATACATCATGGTGGGATCAAGGAACAGTTTATAAAACTCATTGCCCAGATCATAATGCGCGACAATATTTTTCTTAGCACCCTGCTTAGAGTTGGGCTTAAAGGTATGGGCGATGCGATGCCCCCACTGACTGAAGAAAGAAAATCCATGATCCAGACGGTCTAATACTGCACGATTGCGAAGCAGTAAACGAATCACTTTGGTGACATCAGGGCTATCCCACCAGCCTTGCACATAAGTTTCTCCTGCGGCTAAAGAGCCACCACCAAGCAAGACCTTGCTATAAATCGCACGATTATGCACGCTAATATGCGCCTGTAGACCCTGTCCTTGTTGCCCAAAGGTATACAATTGCTCTTGATCCTGAATACTTAAATAACCGTGTTGCAGTTGGCTTAACAGCTTAAATAAGACTTTCTGCGCAACTTGATCACGCCAACGCAGTGATGTGTTTTCCTGTGTTAAGCTAGTCTCAACGGTTTTCATGGTGAACTCTCCTGTGTAGGACGCGCATAAGGAACATAAGGCACTTTTTTCCAATACAGCTTGGCAGCCTGCCAATAAATCGCTGCCACCGTTTTAATCGTCATCGCAGGGATGCGTAACCATTGGGTGCGTAAAGACTGTTGAGTCAAGGGCTTACGTTCCATTTGGAGCGTGGCATCAAATAGTTTTTGTCCTGATTTTTGATTGCTAATATGCAGTTGCAAGTGTTCAGTCAGCGCAGAAAAGCGCCAGTGATACTGCATATCTAAATTCATAAACGGGGAAACATGAAACTGTTTATCCATTGGTGTTTGGTGTTTGGCATCGATTAAATAATAGTGACGCTCATTCCACGGGGTATTGCTGACTTCCGCCAATAAATAGCGCAATTCACCTTGCTGATCATGGCAGTAATAGAAATTCACAGGGCTGAAATACACCCCCAAACAGCGCACCTGCCCTACGAATAACACCTTACCTTGTTGATTCACGCCACCTAAGGTTTCTACCTTTTGCCAAACCGCTTCACTAGTGAGTTTGCCATCCCGATACAGATAATCTTGGGTTCTAAAGCTCATCAATGCAGCACGATTGACCTTAAACCAGAAGCCTAAGCTCGGTAGCTTGTCTAGCTCATCCAAATCCAAGCAAAACAGGAAAATCTTATACTGAAAGCCATGCTTCACAGGCGTATGGCGAAAATGCCCGACCTCACCTGAATAAAGACAACTGTTTAAACTGGTGGTGGTACTCATGGCTGTACTCCTAAGTGCTGACACACCTCTAAGGCACTGCGCACGCCATCCTCATGGAAACCGTTATACCAATATGCCCCACAAAAATAGCTGTGTTGCTGACCTTGTAACTCAACTCTTCTTTGCTGAGCAGCGACCATGGCTTGACTAAACACAGGATGGCTATAGCAGAATTTTCGTAGAATTTTATTAGGATCAATCGCAGCGGTATTATTCAAAGTGACACAAAAGCTCGGCGCATCAGCAGGCAGGTTCTGCAAGATATTCATGCTATAAGTGACCGAGGCAGGCTTAGCCTTATTGCTATCTAGGTGATAATTCCAACTGGCAACAGCGGCAGGAATGGGCGGTAACAGCTTGGCATCGTGATGCAACACCACTTCATTGTCCCGATAAGGAATTGCGCCTAATACACTTTGTTCAAGCGCAGAAGCTTGTGCTAATAGCGACAAAGCCTGATCACTGTGGCAGGCAAAAATCACCTTATCAAAGTGTTGGCGTTCGCCGTTTTTAAATAGCAGTTCCACACCTTGCTCTGAACGCTGCACGCTTTGCACCGCCTGATTGACGTGTAAACGATCCTCTAAGCCACGGGTGAAGTAAGGAATATACTGTTTAGAACCACCTTGAATGGTATACCACTGCGGTCTGTCACTGACGTTTAATAAACCATGATTGTGGAAGAACTGAATAAAGAACTTAAGCGGAAACTGCTCAATCTCTCCCAAACTAGCTGACCAGATTGCTGCTGCCATCGGCAGAATATAATTCTCGGCAAAATAGGCAGAAAACTGCTGTTGCTGTAAATAATCGCCTAGAGTTAGCTCAGCAGGAATATCGGTGTCATATAAGGCTTTGCACTGTTTATTAAAGCGCAGAATATCTGCCAACAATCCATAAAATTTAGGGCTAAGTAGATTGCGTTTTTGCGCAAATAAAGTCGCGAGCGAATGCCCATTATAGATCAAACCGGTTTGTGCATTGCTAACGCTGAAACTCATTTCCGTGGCCTGATAAGGGACACCGAGCTTATCTAATAAGCCTTGAAAACGTGGATAGGTGCGGTCATTGAAGACAATAAACCCTGTATCAATCGCCCATGCCTTGCCCTGCAATTCGAGATCAATGGTCGCCGTATGCCCACCAATATACTCATTGGCTTCAAAGACTTGAATCGCATGCTGGGGATGCAGGGTATGCGCACAGGTCAAGCCCGCAATGCCTGAGCCAATAATCGCTATATTCATCATGTGCGTACCATCCTTTGCGCCAACCAGATTTTTAAACCATACGGCAGTTTGTTTAACAGACTGAGTGTGCCGACAAATAAGCGTGGTGGGTAAATCAGTTTTCTACGTTTTGCCAAGCCTTGCATCATCGCCTCGGCGGCTTGTTCGACCGAAATACGCATGGGCATAGGAAAATCATTCTTATCAGTGAGCGGGGTTTTTACAAAACCCGGGGTAATCAAGCTAACATCAATCTGATGCGCTTTGAGATCCACACTTAAGCAGGATGCGAGATAGTTAATAGCGGCTTTGCTGCTGCCATAAGCTTCAGCACGGGTAAACGGGAAAAAGGCTGCACTAGAACCCATTAAAGCCAATTGTCCGCCCTGTTTAATCTTGGCGTTAAAGGCTTCTAAGCAATAAGCCACGCTGAGCAGATTGGTACGGATTAGGTCTTCAAATAGCAAGCTGTCGAAGTGCAAAGCATCGTCAATATAGCGACTATTCCCTGCATTTAAGATAACCAAGTCCAGCGGATCGTTGAGCTGCTGAGCCGCAGCTAGCACTTGCTCGCGTTGGGTGGCATCGAAAGCTAAGCTTTGAATATGGGGCGATTGTTGGCTGAGTGCAGCGAGTTTTTCTTGATTACGCCCGCACGCCCAAACCTGATAGCCTTGAGCCGCATAATTCAGTGCTAATTGTTGCCCTATACCTGAAGTTGCACCTGTGATTAATACCTGTTTCATGCGGTTGCTCTCCGTTTTAAGAAACGAATCGCCGCACCCAGCAGGGGTACATGCTCATACAGCATCTGCCCCATATCCGCATAATCACGCTGGTAAGTGACTTTCTCGGCAAACTGTAAGTGGCTGACCCCATCAACTTGAATATTGTTGCCACTGTTTAAACGTGGGTGTGCGTAATCCATCTGCCACAAGACAAAGGCATTAGCATCAGTGGTATTTTCTTGAACCTGATGAATCGTGAAGCGGCAATAGCTGAGGTTGGTGTATAGATTGGCAAAATAAGCTTGTAAGGCAGCTAAGCCTTGCAGTTTGTGCCAAGGGTCTTGAAAGATCACATCAGGACTATAAGCCTCTGCTAAGCTTACGAGATTATCCTTGCCTAGTTGCTGGTAAACCCTGACAAAATCATCTAAGGCTGCGCTCATGCTGCGTCACACTCATGGTTTTAGTGAGAGTTACCGTAGCAAGGCTTATGTCAAAGTAACGTGAAGAGTGAGTGAGGAAGAGGGTTAAATTAGAATTCAGACATAGTGCCGTATTAAGTGACTTTGGCTGACTTGTTTAAACTTTGGGTTATTGTTTGAGGGGGTTTTTGCTCAAATGAATCGACCGTACCGTCGGGGTGCAGACTAGTAAAAGGGCTTGGAATAAGCTGAGGGTTCTCAGATGCCATTGCTACACAGATAATCAATAATCAGATACATAAATTAAATGGGTTCGGTATAGAAAGCCCTCTCCTTTAAGTAATGAGTTCTGAGGCTAATACCTTCTTGCGCACTTTAAGCTATTCTTGCTCTTCCCATGCGTCTTGTTTAATTAGGGTGAGATTTTTGAATTGCTAAGTTTTCAAAATCTGTGGCAACCCTGCAAGCATAAAAATCACTTGCTGCATTTGTGCGGCTAAACGCTGATGCAGGCGCCCTGCTTCATCGACATAGCGCCGGGTCAGTTCGCCTAAAGGTACTACCCCCAAACCCGTTTCATTGCTCACTAGAATCACCTCACTGTTTAGGTTAGGCAGTGCTGCGTATAAGGCATTGGTTTCAGCCAGTAACCGCTGCTCGCTCTCTTCGAGACAGAGTAAATTGGTAAGCCATAAGGTAAGGCAGTCGACTAATAGCAGACGTTCAGGTTGGGCATATTGTTCAAGCGTGGCGGCTAGAGATAAAGGTTCTTCAATCGTCAGCCACTCAAGCGGGCGGCTGGCTTGATGATGCCGAATGCGAGTTTGCATTTCTGCATCCTGTGCCTGTGCCGTAGCGATATACACCACTGATTTTTGACTTTGCAGGGCTAATTGCTCGGCATAGCGACTTTTACCCGAACGTGCACCACCAAGAATTAAAGTTTGCATAGGCTTAGTAAGTGTCATCAATCATCTGCGCAATATGCCAGAGACTCGGCACATATTCGACAGCTGCGCGTAAGGAGATATCCGACGGGTTAGCCTGCTGTTTTTTATACAAAGCATGATAAAAATTAGCATAGTTAGGCTTAATGCCTTTAGCTTTCAGCTCTTCCATTAAGCGCTTCACATTGCCAGCACCCCAGTTATAAGCGGTAATGGTTAGTAGCCAAGAATCAGATTCGGAATATTTTGCGACTTTCGCAAAATAGAAATAATACCGACGTAAATGCAGTTGAGCAGCTTGTGTACTTAGCGTCGCCTTGCTACGGATTGTATTCGCGCTAGATTTTTTAATTGCACTGGGCGCGTGTTCTAAGGTACGAATCTCATTCACAACTTCGGGCACCATTTGCCAATAGCCATAATCACCCGAAGGTGTGCCACTAGTCCCATGCCATTGCGATTCTAAATACGGAATCAACAGAATGGTCGCAGGCATTTGCTGTAAATCCACCTTCTTAATAAAGGCATACGAGTTGGCATAGGCACGTAAATAAGCATTACTGCCCTTGCTATCTCGCCAAGTAATATTATTTGCGACTCGTTTACTGACTTTCTGAAAGCTTTGCTTACCCTTACCGCTTAAAGAGTGACTCAAAAAATACTGAAATAAATCATGTTGATAAGCCGCTACATTACTCAAACTGGGTTTGGTTGGGGCAGGCAGCGCTTTTTGCCAATTCGCTCCTGCAGCTGCAGATAAGCTGGGCATAACACTTAGGCTGAGTAGGATTAAAGCGGTCGCAAGTGAGGATTTGGATAGTAAAGACATAAAGGTATCAGTGCTTATTGTAAGTAATGGGCGCTATTGTGCCTAAGTTTAGCTAAAAAGAAACAAAGTAGCGGTATTTCTAGTGAGTCGAGGTCTACTAGTCCACTAAGTCTAGTACAAGTTATTCAAACGAGTCGGCTAAGGAATCGCACTGCTTTAGTGCGTTGAAACTTAGACGGATAATGCGTTTCTTAGTAGCTAAGCCTAAATGCTCTATTGTTTGGCATTAATTTTGCAGTCTAACCAGCATGGAAAAAATACGCATGAATTACGATAATCTAATGGATGTTATGGCCTGCGCGGTGGTCGTGCTGGACAAAAATCTATGCGTTTCCTATATGAATCAGTCTGCCGAGATGCTATTTGGGCAGAGTTTGCAGCGCATGCGTGGAGCTAGTATCACTTATTTGGTGCATAGTGATGTCTTTCATGCCCAATTAAGGCTCGCTTGGCAAATGAATGACCCACAAGCGGTGCGTGAGCAAGTCATGTATTTGCTGGATGAGCAACAAGTCACGGTCGATTGCATTATTACGCCGGTTTACGAATATGAGCCGCGCAAAATTACTGGCCTCTTGCTTGAGCTTCAGCGGGTTGATCGGCAAATGCGGATTGTGCGTGAGAAGCAAATTCTCAATCAGCAGCAAGCGGTGCATGAATTAGTGCGTGGGATTGCGCATGAGATTAAAAATCCCTTAGGTGGTTTACGCGGTGCCGCGCAACTGCTTGAGGCTGAGCTAGATAACCCTGAATTAAAAGAATATACGCAGATTATTATTTCCGAAGCTGACCGTCTCAAGCGCTTAGTTAATGGCATGTTAGGGCCGGGTAAATTGCCTTGCCGTGAGCCAGTGAATATTCATGAAGTCTTGGAATATGTGCGCCACTTAGTCGAGATTGAGGGTGCGGCGAATGTGCGCTTTATTCGTGACTATGACCCGAGTATTCCGGAGTTATTAGGTGATCGCGGTCAACTCGTACAAGTTTGCTTAAATATTGTGAATAACGCAGTGCGTGCAGTCGGTGAGAGTGGCACGATTTGGCTGCGTACTCGGGTATTACGTCAATTTACGATTCAACAACACCGGCATAGGTTGGTACTACGTACCGATATTTGTGATGACGGTGAAGGGGTGCCCCCGCATTTAATCGATAAAATATTTCTACCGATGGTGAGTGGGCACGCGGATGGCAGCGGTCTTGGCCTTGCGATTGCTCAATCTTTACTGCGTCAACATGGTGGTTTGATTCAGTGTGAGTCGGTGCCGGGGTACACCTGTTTTTCAATTCTAATCCCCCTAGATAGAGGAGAGGGTCCTGATGGAAATGAACCAGGCTGAGCATATCTGGATAGCGGACGATGATCGTTCGATTCGCTGGGTCTTAGAGCGGGCTTTGCAAAAAGCGGGGATTAAAGTACGCAGTTTTGAAGGCGCAGATCAGGTCTTGAATGCTTTGCGCATAGAAGAACCTGACGTACTCCTAACCGATATTCGTATGCCCGGCACAGATGGCCTGACGCTCCTCTCCAAAATGCAAAGCGGTCATCCGGATGTACCGGTAATTATTATGACAGCGCATTCGGATTTAGATAGCGCCGTTTCTGCTTATCAAGGTGGTGCTTTTGAGTATTTGCCTAAGCCTTTCGATGTGAATGAAGCGGTTGATTTAGTCCGCCGTGCTTGTCGAATGCGCCAAGAAAGTCGCACCCATGTGGTCGGCGAATTAACAGCTGATGGTGCTTTTGCTGCTGGCGAAATTATTGGTAAAGCACCCGCGATGCAGGAAGTATTTCGGGCGATTGGGCGCTTATCTAAATCGAGTATTACGGTTTTAATCACGGGTGAGTCGGGAACAGGCAAAGAATTAGTCGCCAAAGCCTTACATACCCACAGTCCACGTGCGAATAAACCCTTTATTGCCTTGAATACCGCAGCGATTCCGAGTGAACTTTTAGAGTCGGAATTATTTGGGCACGAAAAAGGTGCATTCACCGGCGCTTATGCGCAGCGTAAAGGGCGGTTCGAGCAAGCGGATACCGGCACTTTATTCTTAGATGAAATTGGCGATATGCCTGCAGAGCTACAAACCCGTTTGTTACGGGTGTTAGCTGAGGGGACTTTTTATCGTGTAGGTGGGCATACACCAGTTAAGGTGGATGTGCGCATTATTGCAGCGACGCATCAGAATCTTGAGGAATTAGTGCGTAAGGGTTCTTTCCGTGAAGATTTATTCCATCGTTTGAATGTGATTCGTATCCATAATCCACCTTTGCGCGAGCGTCGCGAAGATATTCCGCTCTTGCTCAAGTTCTTTTTAATGCGGGCGGCAGAAGAGCTGCATGTGGATGCTAAAGTTTTATCGCCTGCAGTGACGACCTATCTACAAGGTTTAACTTGGCAAGGTAATGTGCGTCAGCTCGAAAATACTTGCCGTTGGCTTACGGTGATGGCTTCTGGTCAAGAAGTGGTGATGGATGATTTGCCTTCAGAATTGCAAGAGCGCGAGCAAGCTAAAGCAGAAATTCCGGGAGATTGGGAAAAGGCTTTAGCTCAATTTGCAGCGCATCGCTTAGCCAATGGCTCCACCGCATTCTTGGATGAAATGTATCCAATTTTTGAGCGCATTTTGCTCCAAGCGGCTTTAGATAAAACTGGTGGACGCAAAATTGAAGCAGCTGAATTACTAGGTTGGGGGCGGAATACCTTAACTCGTAAATTAAAAGAGCTAGGATTTGAGGGGCATTAAGTATAAGTGACCCTAAATCAACCTAGGGTCGCGTAAAAGCTTTAAAATGACAAAGGCCAGCATTGCTGGCCTTTTTTATACTGAGCTAGGCTAAGAATTAGCAGCTGTAGTACATATCGTATTCAACTGGATGAGTCGTCATCCGGAAACGAGTGACTTCTTCAGTTTTCAGAGTGATATAAGCGTCGATCATGTCATTTGAGAACACGCCGCCTGCTAATAAGAACTCACGATCTTTATCCAGTGCATCTAAAGCCATGTCTAAAGAGTGACAAACTTTTGGAATTAATTTGTCTTCTTCAGGAGGAAGATCGTACAAGTCTTTATCCATTGCTTCGCCTGGATGGATTTTGTTTTTGATACCATCTAAGCCAGCCATCATCAGCGCTGCGAACGCTAAGTAGGGGTTAGCACTTGGGTCTGGGAAGCGAACTTCGATACGACGACCTTTCGGGCTAGAGACGAAAGGAATACGGATAGAAGCAGAACGGTTACGCGCTGAGTAAGCTAACATAACAGGTGCTTCGAAGCCTGGAACTAAGCGCTTATAAGAGTTAGTGCCTGGGTTACAGAAAGCATTCAGTGCTTTTGCATGCTTAATCACGCCGCCAATGTAATACAGTGCAGTTTCAGACAAACCTGCATAGCCTTCACCGGCGAAAGTATTAGTACCGTCTTTGGCTAAAGACATGTGCACGTGCATACCAGAGCCATTATCACCAACGATAGGCTTAGGCATGAAAGTGACAGTTTTGCCATATTGATGCGCAACATTGTGGATCACGTATTTTTGACGTTGAGTCCAATCTGCACGTTTCACCATCGTAGAGAAACGAGTACCGATTTCGCATTGACCTGCGGTGGCAACTTCATGGTGATGAACTTCAACGGGAACACCCACTTCTTCTAGGATGTTACACATGGTGGCACGAATGTCTTGGAAAGAATCAACCGGTGGAACTGGGAAGTAACCACCTTTAATGGTGGGACGGTGCCCCATATTGCCATCAGCATATTCTTTGCCAGAGTTCCAACCCGCTTCAACAGAGTCAACTTTCACGAAGCAACCGCTCGTATCTGCACCCCAGCGAACGTCATCGAAAATGAAGAATTCTGGTTCTGGACCAAAGAAAGCAGTGTCAGCAATACCTGTTGATTTTAAGTAAGCTTCAGCGCGTTGAGCAATAGAACGTGGATCACGCTCATAACCTTCCATGGTCGCTGGGTCCACGATACCGCAAGTAATATTTAAGGTAACATCTTGGAAGAAGGGATCGATGAAAGCAGATTCTGAATCTGGCATCAGGATCATGTCTGACTCATTAATGCCTTTCCAACCAGCAATCGATGAACCGTCGAACATTTTACCGTCTTCGAAAATGTCCTCATTGAATTCACTGATCGGCACAGACACGTGATGCTCTTTGCCACGAGTGTCAGTAAAACGGAAGTCAACGTATTTGACATCCTTTTCTTTAATGAGGTTCATGACGTCTTGTACAGACATGTTGTTGTCTCCTGAAATTGCAGAAATGGGTCAATGGTCAAATAAACCAGAAAAACTGTGTGTATGATATGCAAACACTATGCCATTTGCTAATGGCTTGTTTTCTAGCATAAATGGGAAACTATTTTTGTGCAAAAGCACAATAATGGTGCAAATTAAATCAATATGCACCATTATTGTGTTATCTCGGTATAAAATTTCACAGCGCCTATATAGCCCAGCTGTGCACAGGCTTGCCTAAAGTCATTTAACAGTGCAGGACTAGCATTTGGGTGCACATAAACATCCAATTCGATTTTGCCATCTAAATAATGCAAGCCGAGTTTAAGTGATTGCACTTGTAGCGGTTGGGATAAAGGGTTAGCTTCTAAAGCTTCAACGAGTTCTTGGCGACTAGGCAACTCAATACTGACCTCACCTTCTTCATCATCTTCTGGATCAATGTGTACAGTGACATCAGTAACCTCTGGAAAATGATTCTCGAGCTGGTGGGTCACGTATTCAGCGATTTTATGCCCTTCAGATACGCTAATATGCCGAGAAACTTGAATATGTGCGTCTGCAAAAACATTCCCGCCCATTTTCCGGGTGCGCAGCATATGCACATTTTTAACGCCAGGTAGGGTATGAATGTAATCAATAATCTTATTCGATTCTTCGGTGGATAAGCCGGTATCGACCAGCTCGCTGGTACTTTCTAATAGCAATTGCACCGCCATATAGAAAATCATCACAGCAATAATGATGGCAGCTACAGCATCCAACCAAGCATAACCGAGTTGTGCACCACCAATCGCAGCAAGAACTAATACCGACGAGAGTGCATCCGAGCGATGATGCCAAGCACTCGCTTTGAGCATCGGAGAACGAATCTTCTGGGCGATGCGTACAGTATATTGATACAACGCCTCTTTACCAAAAATGGCTAAGGCCGCAAAAAACATTGCGCTAGCTTCCGGAATCACTAAAGGCGCATCCCCTGTTAAGCGCCCCCACGCTTTCAGCAGAATAACAACGGCTACACCACCCAGCAGCAAGCCTAAGACTACCGTGGCTAAGGTCTCAATGCGCCCATGTCCGTAAGGGTGATTCGCATCCGCTTTCTTACCAGCATGGTGTGCCGCAAAGAATACGATGAAGTCTCCGACTAAATCAGAGAGAGTATGCATCGCGTCAGCAATCAAAGCTTGCGAATGGGTGAGAATGCCACCAATGATTTGTGCAATCACCAATACAATATTGACACCCATACCTACAAAGGCAACACGTTGGGTGATTTTCTGACGGGCATTGTCAGTGGTGTCAGCCGCTTGCATAGGAACGGAGTTCATGTCGGTATACCCACTTGTAAGCTAATAAGATAGTCCCGATCTTCAGTGTGAGTAGTTAAGACAGTATGCCCATGAATACGCGCCCAAGCGGGTACATCATGTAAAGCACCTGGATCAGTGCAATACACGGTGAGAGTATCACCTACAGCTAAGTTTTCAATGGCTTGTTGGACGCGAATGACTGGCAAAGGGCAAAGTAAACGCCGTGCATCCAGAGTGAAGGTTTGGGGCATACGAACTTCAGGCTAAAACTAAATAAGCCGTGGATTATACAGCGGCTTGCCAACAAGCGCGAATCAAAGCTGCTTCGGTTTGACGCTGTTCTAACTTGTGCCGGAATTCAAGTGGATCTTTTTGTAAAACGAGGCTACCAGCACGCGGTTCAAGGATAGCGACTAGTCTTGAGAGCCAAAAGCGCAGAGCGGCTGCTTCTAAGAGAACTTGCCATTGTTTGGCCTCTAACTGAGTAAAAGGACGAATCTGTTGATAAGCACTTAAACAACTGACAAGTCGCTCAGGATCTAAAGCACCTGCTTCCAAACAGCACCAATCATTCACCACAATCGCTAAATCATATAACCAACAGTCATGGCAAGCGTAATACCAATCTAATACACCACTCAGCTGATTGTGAATAAATAAAGTGTTATCACGAAACAGGTCAGCGTGAATTAAACCTTGCGGCAAATCAGCTAGTTGCAGGGTTTGCTGACGTTGTAGACTGGTACTTAATAAAACTCGATCTTCGGATTCGACTAAAGGCAGTAAACGCTCAGCCGTTTGCATCCGCCAAATATGCCCACGATCAGGGGCACGCTTTAGTCGAAAACTCTGTCCAGCTAAATGGATTTTAGCAAGCAGCTCACCCATCGCGGCACATTGCTGCAAATTGGCTTGTAGAAGGGTTTCACCCGCTAAGCGTGTAATTAGGGCGGCAGGTTTACCTTTACATTCGCTAAGCAGTGCACCTGTTTGCGTTGGAATCGGAGCAGCAATCGGTAGGTTTGCACCTGCCATATGCCGCATGACGGCTAGAAAATAACTTAGCTCATTCGGGGAGTGCTGCTCAAACAAAGTAAGGACATAGTGCCCTGTGCTGGTATTTACAAAAAAATTACTATTTTCTACCCCAGCTTCAATACCTACAAAATCTTGTAGTTCGCCCACAGCATATTGACTCAAGAAGGCTTGCAGCTCTTGAGTAGTCACGGGTGTAAACACAGACATGCTTAAGCGTTTACCAAGAGAAAACTTTCCAGCTAGGAATCATCATCTCATCGCTGTCGCTATGTGCGCTTTTTACCGATGTTGAACCCATATCTGAGCCGACTAAACTATAACCTGCTCCACCATCGGCAGGTAAATACTGGACGGTACTAGCAATCGCTTGTACGCGCTCTTCTTCAATGGTAGCGAAACGATCTTGAGTACGAATCGTTTGTAGTTTAACTTTGCCATTCACTTCTTCAGTGACACTGGCATCAGTTTCAGCATGCACAACTGATAAACTAGCTAGAAAGCTAAGGGCTAACAAATACTTTAAGCGGTTATTTTTCATTATTATAGCTCCATATAATTAGCGCTTTCTTCAGCCGAGGGACCAGAAACATTGCGCTCATAATGTTGGAAAATGTAATCGACAATGGCGTCAGCATCATCAAGTAACACAAATAAATCTAAGTCTTGTGGCGAGATGGTACCTTCCGCTACTAAGGTCGCTTTGAACCACTCAATCAAACCTTCCCAAAAAGGCGTATGTACCAACACAATGGGAATACGTTGGGTTTTTCCAGTTTGGACTAAAGTCAGGATTTCTGCTAGCTCATCTAAAGTTCCAAAGCCACCCGGCATTACCACATAAGCGGATGCATGTTTAACAAACATCACTTTGCGCGAGAAGAAATGGCGGAAATACAAGGAAATATCCTGATAAGCATTGCCGCTTTGTTCTTTGGGCAATTGGATATTTAAGCCAATACTAGGTGATTTACCACCTTGAGCACCCTTGTTAGCGGCTTCCATTAAACCCGGGCCACCACCACTGACGACGGCAAAGCCTGCGTCGGAGAGTTTGCGGGCAATCTCCACGGTTAATAGATACAAGGCATGGTCGCGTGGTGTGCGTGCTGAGCCAAAGATACTAACCGAAGGACGAATTCGGGCTAGGCGCTCGAAACCTTCGACAAATTCACCCATGATTTGGAAAATTTTCCAGCTTTCGCGGGCTAATTCCTTATCGTCAATTGGGCGTAAGACGGGGTGGTGGGCGCGTGTTTCTTGATCCATAGCCTTATTCTTCTTGTCTCAAATTGATGAAGTCGTTAATGCTTAAGAACTAGCCTTCTCTTCGGGTGTATAAGCCACTATGGTCAAAGCATGTAATTGCCCCGAAGTAATGGCTTCATTCACTGCTGCATAAACGAGTTGATGCCGTTTTACTTTACTCAAGCCCTGAAAACTCGTACTGACAATTTCTGCTTGATATTTATAACCATCACCTTGCACCGTAATTTGTGCCTCGGGTAACCGAGTTTGGATGAGTTGTGTGACGGCCTCATTACTAATAGTCATGAAAAATCTATGCCTTTAATCGCTCAAAAGTTTGATCTAGCAAGGCTAATAGCCAGCGCTTGCTCTTTTCTCGCTTATAGCGCATATAATGCCCTGAGTCTACTGTTCGGAAGTCAGGGAGTATCATGTCTAACGACGATTTAATCAGACAGGTACAGAATACCTGTGTGGAGTTTTGTGCTGCCTTAACACAAGATGAGGTTAGCAAGTTTGTCCACTATATGCGCTTTGTGGAGTTAGGCGCTAATGAAATGCTCGCGGATATTGGAGATGTTGGTGCGAGTTTCTATATGGTCATTGGTGGTTCCATCCAATTATATCAAGTGGATGGTAATGCAGAGTATGCGGTAGGCACTATTTCCCCTGGTGGCTTAGTGGGCGAAATGTCCTTTTTTGATCGTCGCCCCCGCACGGTACGTTTAAAAACCGGCGAGTCCGGTGCGCAACTCTTAGAAATTAAACGCCAAATGTATAGCCGCTTACGGATTGAAGAGCCGTATATTTCTACTAATCTTTTGGAGTTTGTGATTCGTAGTCTTGATGAATTAGTCCGTGAATTAAGCGCTAAACATGCTGATTTAAAAAAATTATTAGAAAGCTAATTCACTCACAGTCGGGTTCTTTTTCTTCCTCTTCAACGGCGGGGGTAGCGGCTTCAGCTTGGTTTTTATTTTGAGTGGTTTCAGTTGCTGTAGGCGCAGTACTTGAGCTTACCGTTTCAGCAGCTTTAGGCTCAGCTGGAGCTGGAGCTGGAGCTGGAGCTGGAGCTGGAGCTGGAGCTGGAGCTGGA
>ERZ650309.78-NODE-78-length-45737-cov-6.642222_pt1 | contig 45737 bp, 86 predicted proteins | sample MGYA00376245_ERZ650309 | MGnify/ENA primary metagenome ERZ650309 (study PRJEB26733, sample SAMN07839294) | wastewater metagenome | biome: urban; feature: wastewater treatment plant; material: waste water | place: USA: North Carolina | collected 2016-04-26 ... | reverse complement strand
GAAAAATCCCACTTTAGCCTCACCTACCCGAGGGCCGCTCCGTCGTGGAAGGCCCTTTTCAGCCTTCACCCTCCCCCCACCCCTTTACCTTCGGTTGTGTACCGGTCAGTACACAACTTTCTTCGGATTATCCGAATCAAGTTAATTCGGATGGACAAGACGTCGCATCGATTTGCGCGAAGGTATTCACGTTCGATCAGTCGTTATGATCGATCAACTACAACGCGCTCAATGCAGTGTCTTGTTGGTAGGGTGCAGAGGATCAACAGGCCAGCCGTCAAGGCCGATGTCTGTCGTATATCCGCGCGATTCAATCTGTTGCTTGCTCTTGTTGTGGCAAGAGATGCAAAGGGACTGAAGCTCCCCAAACCAGAACTTCTGATAATCACCTTTGTGAGGTTCGATGTGGTCTGCCACTTCAGCAGGACCTACTGTTCCTTTCGCCTCACACATTACGCATACAGGATTGTGCATCCTGTGCAGATACGAGCGACGTTCCCAACGTGCTGTGCTGTACCATGCAAGCCATGGTCTCTCAGGTGTAGCTTTGGGCATCAGTCGTAAAGACAAAAGTCTTCATCTTCGGCTTCACGCAACAGCCATCCATCCAAGGCTATTGCATGCTGGTACCGGGGATGAGACCAACCCTGCGAAGCTTTCGTGAACCATGCATCGATACCTTGCACGGCATGCGGCGTGTTGCGTACCAGCGCACGACGCTTGCATTCGTCAATCGGCGTGCTCATCAATACTACTTCGCCACCAAGCCGGGACTTCCACCATTCACGCTCTTCACTGGCAGGCGAAGAAACGATGAACCATGCACGACCAGTGTTTAGCTTGGATAACCTTAACAACAAAAGATTTCGCATCCGAATAGCACGACGAAGCAATTCAAAATCAGTTTGTTGCCAAGGTCGGTAATTCGGTTCGAGCTGGCGCGATATCACGTCAAGATCGATGATCTGATCACCATCCTTGCGACGCTCCTGCACAAAGGTCGTCTTGCCGCTGCACGGTGGACCGCAAACAATCGTCAACGGAATATTCGAGCGCTTCAACTGATCAGGATGCGTATCGATGCGCGTTCGCATCAAACCAGCAAAATTCCAAAAGCAACAATGGCAAGCGTCACGGTCATGATCCAGATCATTGCTTCCCGTTCTTTCGATGCCATGTCGATCTTGCGTTCCCGAAAAAGGAAAAAGCCCCAAGCTTTTTGAAAAAGCTGGAGGCTTTTCTCGAATGCGGGCCTAGTAAAACCGAAAGACATTCGAGGGGCTGGGTTTCCATTCCACCATCACTTCCGGGCGCAGTTCTGCTCTCGGGCGTGCGCGCGTAGAGAGCCGTTTTTCATAGGGTTTCGTCAAGGGTCATTTTTTGGATTTTTGAATATATTAGGTTTTTCAATGACTTCGAATAGGTCAACTGAAACGCTGTTTCATGGGTCAGGGCTCTTTCCCATTCAGCACTCGGGTGATCATACCCGAATCAATAGCAGGCCTGTTGCCGACCAAACGGGCAATAATCGCGTTGCGAAAGCGCCGTTGAGCGGCCGAAAAATTCATGAACCCAGCACCACGTTCTGCACGCTTGAGCCGTTGCTTCGCATACTCCTGATGAAAGTATTTCAGCATTCCGTTCGCTCTCATCTCATCAAGAATTCTATCGAGTTGTTCGGACATTCGTGCCGCACGTGCGATCGTAATCAGATGAGGCGTCAATTTCACTCCGTAATATTTAGCCGCATCATTCAACGCAGAAACAACCTGTTCACGTTGAGCATTGTCTCCAGCAATTCGCATCGCCATGCGAATTATTTTGGTTCGGTATTTCGCATCTACCCATAGAGCTTGGTCGTCAAATTTGTGGCCACGACCGATCAACGTCGTATGTCCGGTTTCTTCGCGTGTCTCGATCATGATAGGCGCGACTTTTGCCGCCTTTAAATAATCGATGTGACTCATTACGTCGTGCCCGCATTTCGATAGCACGACCTACCGCAACGCCGACAAACAACGCAATAGCGTAACTGATCAGGTACAGAAAAACATAGGATAGAATGATGATCATTTTTCAGAACTTTCTCGATGCTTGCGACGTCTTGGAAACTTGAGAACGGGATATCGGCCAAACCAGAGAATAGTGCGGATCATGGAATAGACGATGTTGATAAGAAGCCACGCCAGAATAAAAGTTAAAACATAACTCATGAAAAATTCCCCACGCCATTTTTCAGAACACCGGTACGCCTCTCGTTCTAAGTTTCATCGCAATCAAATCCAGACCTTCTCGATTGACACGTCGCAAATGTCGCGGACCCATTTTCATTCGACGTGAAATTTTCTCAAGATCGTATTCACGTGCCCGCAACATGGCGACAGTCTGCACAATACGCGCCATTGAAATCGAATATGAATCGAACCGGCTTGCGATGTAATGAGCAGGCCACATCATTACGATTTCCATGCGACTGACTTCCTGCGCATTCGGTCGCGCCTTGACCCGATTTCTGATCTTGGCATCGATTTCCTTTGACGCTTCATCCGACGTTGTTTGCGCCAGCATGTCCGTCCACTCGACCCACGTCTCAGGCCAGAAACCGGATGACGAACTGCTGTGACGCGTTCGATCAGGTAAGCACGAAAGTGTTTTGTAGCCCTCGATCAGTCTTACACCGACATGAGGACCGTCCCATGCAGGCGGTATGTATTCAGCGACAGGACCGCCGTCCAATGGATGCCATTCATTTCCCGGTATCAAAACCGTTTGCGCCATGACTTCGTTAGCCGTCATCTTCCAGCGCTGACGTTGTTTCGACTGTGATTGCCCCATTGTGTTCAATGCCTGCTTTTTTGCACGATGCCTTGAAGGCGTTCGAAATCCACGTTGTTGAGATAGACCTTTGTGCCTCTGACGTCGGGCGCATGCTTGAGCGGGCCGACATAAATGATTTCGATCAGACCATTCTGTTCGCGCGTGATCAGACAATGACCGAGCATGACGCCCGGCACGCAGACCGCATCGAACAATTGCTTGCCCAACTCATCCGGATCAAGATTGTCAGGCAATGGACTTGCCCTCGACGCCACGACGGGTTCGCTCGATTGTTCGCTGTTGAAGCCACAGCAACGCCGTCTCGATATGTGTCAAGGCAACTGCGTTTTGTTTGGATGGGAAAGGTCCAGTTTGAAACGAACGCAATCGATCAGCCACGATCGCCAGCAACACTTCCTGTGTAACGCCATTGATTCCGTTTTCAGCAACAGGACCATTCTGGAATCGGACTGTACCGAGACATGACGTCGGACCGTCCACTATGTATTCGTGGCACGCGCCGCCGTGCCCGGGTTCATCGATCGCAGTGATGATCAGTCTCGCACTCGCTTCATCGATCACGTGATCTTTGATAGTTCGTGACATTATTTCGTCCTCCATTTTTGGCCCGCGCGGGGCCGGTGATTTACTGATTAGGCCAAGGCTTGATTTTTTGAAGTGTCACAACTTTCCCTCACGCGCGCGTAACACAAAAAGCTGAGTAGGTACTGCTAAGCAGTTACTACTTAAAAGAGAAAAATACTTTTTCTGTTATTCCCACGCGTACAACCTTCACGACGCTCCGATTGATTCATAAGGGTTTTTCCTTAATAGGGGTGTCCTGCTTTTTCGCCATCTGACAGTTGTGAATTCTCCTTAGTTGCTACCTCTGATAAAGTTGTATTGTGCGCAACCGATGTTTAACCCCTGAGTGAAATCCTTCAATGATTACATGGGAAAGGTAGATTATTGGCGTTTCAAAATCCTAGGTCTATTTTCCTAATTCAGTCTCTCCGGAGGCAAGTCTTCAGCTTCTTTTTCGGCCTTCTTTATCGCCAATCGCTGCACGGCTTCCTCGTTGCTTTTTCGGGCTGCCAACGCGTGTTCATTGAACAGACGATGGACATCCGGATTTACTTTCCAGTTGAATGAATCGATTCGCTTACCGACGATGTTGAAGAGCCAGCCAAGCGAAACCATGTTACCGACCGTATGCGCAATGTCCCGTGTCGAAATGTTTCGGAAGCGTGCTGAGCCACGCTGGATTTCACGGGCGCTGACGATTTCCAGATTGTGAGCCAGAATGAACGTCGCGATATTCTTCATGTCTTCATTCTGTTCGTTTTCGATGATCATGCTGTAGAAGCATTCGGCGTGCTTCAATCGGACCGACGTCAGGAAGCGGTACGCCATGTTGGCAGTATCCGCCGAGATCAGACGAACTTGCTTGTCCCTGAAGTTTTCAATCATATGAAAGAGCCCAGCAAAGCGCAGGAACATGCCCTTGAATTTGTTGATGTGCGCCGAGAGCTGCGGGTTCTTGGCGCGATAGTAGGTCACCTGTTCATCGACCCATTCGAACATGCGGTCACGTACTAATTCCGCCTTGGCGCTGAAATGCAGCGTCGTGCCAGACATCCGCAATGGGCATTCACCATACATCTGATGAATCAGTTGCTCATATATCGTCAGCGGGTATTTCGGTTTAATGTCCTTGTTGGGAGGATTCATCTTGTCGGGAAGGATCACGGGATTGAAGCGTTGCACCAGACCGTCGTTGCGCGATACTTCATCCAGCAGATCACGCAATACGGTAGGCTGGACACCGCCGACGATCGAGCACGAGGGTATGCAATCGATTTCAGCGCGATTGACACGGGTCAGTGAGAACCGGGAGCTGTCATAGGTGGACAGCCAGAAACCACGCGATGTCTGTTCGCCGCCGTTGCCCTTGCCGCTGTAACGGGCTTTCGATCCGAAAAACGTCACCAGTTCGTCATAGGCACCGAGCAAGCCATCCGGGTTATCGGCAAATGCCATCTGTACCGATTCAGTGGAAGTATCAGTCGGGATCATGACGCGTTCGCGGATCGGCCGATCCATTTCGCGCTGTTCTTCCTTGGTGTGGCTGTTGTATTCCTCCAAGGCTTCGTTGAACTCCCGGCGCTTTTCGGCTTCAATTTCTTCCATCGGACCTTTTACCGCTTTCAGGATAGGCGACTTGCCGGAGCCCGCAACGCCGACATTGGCGGTCCAGATGCGAATGCTTTCGATGAATTTGTTGTCGCTCTCGTTGTAGGCCGCGACCTTGATATCAGTCGGAAGCACTGACGACGCTACAGTAAGCATTGACATGACCAAGGCGTCACGGTTGAACCCGTTGCGTTCGGCATATTCGAACGCCACGTTCTCAATGATTTCAGGCACCATGCCGGAGCGCATCGATTCAGTCGGGATCAATTTCCAGAAATCGTGTGGCTCGATGTAGAACTCTCTCGGCTTGCGATCTTCCGGCAAGTCGAAATTGTCGAACTCATGCTTCGATTTCTTTTTCTTCGGGTCTTTGGCATCAGCCTTGTCTACCTGTTCCGCTTTCTTGTTTTCAGGCTTGGCCTTGTCCTTACCTTTGTCCTTGCTTTTGGCCTTTTCGCCAACCCCGGATTGTCTGGCCGTGTAGTCCGGGGTTTCAGGCTCTTTTTCTTCGTCACGCCTTTTGAAGTATTTGAACTTGGCGCGGATATCGCGAATGGCCCGGCGCTCATTCCACTGCGGTTCGCCCGGTTCACGGTCGCGCTCATAGACCCGCTTCATGTCGGGCAGGAAAAACTTGATAACCTGATCAACCGTTGCGTCTTCAGACACCATCGCACCGACGACATGGGCCATCGTGTCATCAATGCCGTTGCCCTGTACGTCATGGAAAACCATTTCGTCGAGCATCTTGTTGGCGTCGAAACTGCCGGAGAGTCTTCGCATCTCGCGTGCGATGGCCTGATACGGGTTCAACGGTTTTTCGTTGCCGCGTTCGGCGTCCCGCTTGGTCGGACGATAGGTCAGTTGTGGGTCAAGCTCGCTGAAATAGCGATCGAGGTTGGCGACTGAATAGGTGCGCCAGCTCGATAATTCCTTGACGACCGCGACTTCCAGCCATTCGTCATTCTTTGAATTATGCGATCCGGGCAGCCGCAACACGCGGGACACTTCAGCCGCGCTCTTGTCACCGGCCAAGGCGGCACAGATGCGCCGCATGATGTCTTCACAGGACGATGAGTGCTCGACATTGAGCGGCGGTTCCAGTAACCAGTAGCAATGCAGGCCATGACCGGAAAACACCACGACGGTTGGCTGCAGCTTCAGATTTTTGAGAACGTTTTCGATCTGCTCCCGATCTTCGGTAATGCCCTTGAAATCGAGATCAACAAACAGCGAATTGATGTGCGCGACTTCATCCTTGCTGCGTTGGCGACCCATCATGGTCGAGCACGAGAAGTAACAGGCCCGACCGGGCACGTCGTAAGTTTCGATGAACTTGTCCACCTGCGCCCATACGCGGCCAGTCAATATCAGATCGACGACAGGGAATTTGCGGGTCTCGTTGCGGTCATTGGCAAACGATGTCAGATAGACGTTGCCCTTGGTACGCCCGGCAAACATCTTTTCGATGAACTTGGAGGCTTTCACTTGTCGCCTCCACGGATGCCAGTCAGACGAATAGATTGTTCATCGATACCCGCAACACTCAATGTTTCTTTTTTCTCAAATACGACGATCAGATAGCTGTGCCCGTGCTGCGTTGTCGCGATCGGAATGACACTGTGCAGATGATAGTCGGCGGGACATTCGTTCAGAGCCTTGGCAAGGTCGTAGGCGTGCAGCCGTGGGACGAACACAGTTGAAAATCTGGCGCTCTTGTAGTTGACGCTTGTTGGTTCCGGTACGTCCGACATTCCCATTTCCCGCCTTTACGCTGCCCTACAGGGAGAAAAGGCCCCTCGATTGAATTAACAACCGAAGGGCCTTCCTATGCTGACCCGGCACGCTGGACTAGAGACCGGGGCAGGTATCGCTATGTGGGGTTAACCCCAGATGTCAGATGCGTGCCCGGCTGCCGTTTCCGGCCGGTTTCCGGGGCGCTGGGAGGGCCTTCGGCGGGGTACGGCCATTGGCAGCCCCGGCATTCTTGGAGCCTCCAGACGCCCGATTTCCAGCCGCCTGATTGCTCTTTCCAGCCGCCTTGTCACTGCCCTTCCCGGCCGCACCCTTGGTGTTCTTGCCCTTGGCAGCCGGGGGCGGCTCAGTCGGCGGAACGAGCCACTGGTCAGTCAGATCAAACACCGGGATCATGATCCGGCCATAGGTCTTGTGCTTGTAGAAAGACGACGCCAGCCTGATCACCGGCATGGCCTGTTCGTCTTCGCCGTCCTGCAGCCGATCGCCGTACACCGACGAAACTTCGCCGAGCGCGGTCTTGCCCGATTTCGATGCTGTCGCGTAGGTATAGACCTCGCCGGATTCCGGGTCCTTCAGCAGCACTTGCATCGTGTCCTGCCAAGGATCGCGCTTGACGCCGTTGTCATCCTCTTCCCAATCGTCTTCGTCGAGGTCGCCAAGCTCTTCACGATTGCAGGGACGGAAACCTTCCGAGACGAGACCCATGCGTGAGTCTACCGGTTTCTGTTCCTTCCATTTGACCCAGCCACGCTTCAACGTGTTGAGCCCCATGATCAGTTCAGTGCCTTCCGGAATGTCTTCCTCTTCCTGACCGGCAATCCAGTCGCCGGACTTCGTGAACCGCAACAGCGATCCTTCGATACCTGTCTGCCGGACTTCATCGGCAAACTGCTGGTACGCATTGCGTGCGCCTTGTTGTGCGACTTCACGTGAGCCTTCGTTCTTCGCAACGTTCTTGGCCATGATGGACTCTTTCTGCTTTCTGTTTTCAGGTGACGTTTCTAGTTCCCAAGCCGCAATTCACTTTCAAATTTCACGTTTCACGATTCATGTTTTACGTTTTGTTTTTCCCGACGGTGCCTCCCGAGCGCCGGTCAGTTTTGCTTTCGGCGGTTCTCCTTTCATGGTTGGCTTGTTCAGCGCCTTGAGTGTGATACGCAATCCATCGCTGGGGTTGCCCACCTTCTCGTAAGGCGCAAGATTAAAGTTCGCGGCTTCCGCGCCTGAACGCAGAGCCTCGTTGTCAAAGGTGATTCGTGCTTTTACTGGATACCAACTGATAGTGATGTCAGGGTCTTTGATTCCACGCAATTGCTTTTCACGCAATCGGTCTTTTATGTTGATCTGCATTTCGCGCTGCTGTTCCGAAAGCTCACTAATCCTTGTGTCAAGGTTTCTTTCAGCCAGCGCCAGTTCCTTCATTTCAGCTATAAATTGCGGATCGGCTTTCTTCGTACTCTCTGCGGGTACATCGGTTCTAAGTTCGGTGCAGGCGTCGGCGAACTTGCAGTAGTCGCATTCCTTGCCACCCTTGATCCATCCCTCGGGTTGAATCTCGCGCGCCGTCTTGGTTGTGAGAATTCTTTCCGCTCGCTTTTTCTGTTTCCCATAAAGTTCTTCGTCGAACTCGATCACGAATTCCGTGACGTCATCCATGAACGATGCGTTGACGTACATGATCAGGCAGTATTGCGGACGGTAATCAGTCTTCTCCCGCACGAGGCCAAGCTGTTGGTTGGCTTGTCGTGCGTGTTCGGGTTTGGGGCCGCGCAATACAATGCGTGGGTCGATCGACTTGATTTCGATCAGGATGCATTTGCCCTTGCCGATATCCTTGACGCCGAACTCGGCCAGCAAGTCCTTCGGTTGGTTGATCAGCAATCCGTCCGGTGTAGCCGACACGTAACCGGACACGAAAGTCTGTTGTTTCTTGCCTGCGAACAGAAGATTGTCGCCGAAATGCTTGACCAAGGCAGGCACGACGGTATGAGTTTCGATCATGTTGCCGCGATGTGATGCGCCAAAGCTTTCATCTTCCAGCACAGCCGCATTCGGATGATGCTTTGCGTACCAAGCCAAGCGAGCGCATCGCCCGATCTCCGATGCACCTACTGTGAGATGCCGGTTCTTGAAAACCCGCTGCAGGTTTTCCATGTGCTTCAACAGAATCGGTTTAGCAACCATCATTCTTCTCCAGCATACAGGCTTTCAAACTCTTCGCATTCCTTGCGCGTAATCAATCTCGTTTCGATCCAATCCGGTGGAATTCGTTCATGGAATTGATGAGGGATGCAAAACATCATGACTTCGCCGAAATGATGACTATGCCTCCCGTGCTCTTCAACGCGATGAGCATATTCCAGCAATCGATAACCTTGTCCGGGATCAAATGCTTTTTCGTCGGCCCAACCTCGTCAGGCGATATCGGCTTGATCATGGGTTCAGCTTCCACAAATTGTAGACAACAAACCCTCCTACTGAAATCCAGTAGACGAGCATGGCCACGACTGTCAGGGCCAAGGCGACGGGCCTCGGTCGATTGTAGGGTCGTTCAGGAGGCGGGGAGGGCACGTGTTTCACGGGCATCACCGTAATACGGCTCGTTAACATTTTCGAACACGTGCCAGACGAAACCATGGATGTGAGCAGTGCCGATGTAGTTCAGCTTGCCGCCTTCAAGCTCGAATTTGTGGCCTGTTCCGATCACGTGAAAGATACGAGGCGACATCATCTTATCGTCAGGATCGCACATGAACCACAAGACGAGAGCGCCATCCTGTCCATGAACGTGAAGCGGTTTTGCCGATGCAGGCAACATGACGCGTCCGCCCGTTCCGAGATTGGTTTTCCAGATCACTTCAGCCATTGGATTTTTCCTTTCCGCTTTTACGAATGCGGTCAGCGACGATCTTGGCATAACCGCCAATGTCATCCCAGTTGTCCAGATATTCAGGGTCGCCGGTTACGATGCGTGACATCTTCAATGCGATCAAATCCAGACCTTCACGAACATCAAGCGGCAAATCGCTCCATTGCAAACCGTTGTTGTCCGGGTCGGGAATGCTGCGCAGTGCAGTCTTGATAGCTTGCGCAACGATAGCATTGTGCAGAAATGGACCATATACCGAACCACGTTTCTTCGTGATCTCTGCCACGACGTTCATTGGTTGACCCGGTGTGACAACTTCATTCACGTTGACGTCGAAACTCATTCTACCGAACTCCGATGAGGGTTACTTTTTCAGCTGCGCGCGTCAGTGCGGTGTAGAGCCATTTCAGATACGAGTCGTCGCCCCAATAATCGTCATAGATCACGACATTATCCCATTGCGACCCTTGCGCCTTGTGCACCGTCATGACGTAGCCGTAGTCGAAATTGTGAAAGCCCTGCGATGCCTTCGTCTTGAAATCCGACATCTGCTTATTGGTCTTGATGCCAAACATGTCATCGAAGCATTCGATACGAGCGCGCAAATCCGGGTCATCTTCATTCCAAACCAGCATAGGCAAGAGCCCGCCATGCTTTTGATCTTTGGTCTGTTGCAGCATTTCATCCACGTACCAGACAGTACCGTTCAACAGCGCCCGGTTTTCGCGATCGTTGTTGAGACAGATCAGCTTGTCGCTCTTCAACGGGATGTGGTCAGCGACGCCGAAGTTGTTTCGGATCATGGCGTTGAATTTCTGTCGCTTGGCATTGGTGGCACAGAGTACCTGATTCGCGCCTAGCATGATCGCGTCATAATCACGACGCGGAATGACGGTGTTGCCTTCGCCGTAGTCACCATGAGAAAGCATGTCGCCGTTACGAACACGCGTTGCCATGTCGATAATGGGATTGCCTTTGGCTTGACGATGGATTTCATCGAGCATCATGTCCGGTTTGATGTCAGGATGCGTGAAATATCCGCTCCCTTCGACCGGCGGCAATTGCGCGGGATCGCCGATTGCGAGAATGGGCACCTCGAATGAAAGCAAATCCTTGGCCAGATCATCGCCGACCATGGACACTTCGTCCAAGATCAACAGCGACGCGTGGTATAGCTCACTCGGTTTCTCGCTGTCTCGGTTGCGCAGTTCCCATTTGATCTTGCCGCTACCATCTTCGATCGGGCGATAAATCAGCGAGTGAATTGTTTGAGCACCCTCACATCCTTTCGAGCGCAGTACACTTGCTGCCTTGCCTGACAGTGATGCGAATTTGACTTCACCTCTCACCATATCGGCCATATGTCGGGCCAAGGTCGTCTTTCCGGTGCCAGCGTATCCGAACAATCTGAACACCGGTTGCATTTCACGGCTACGCCGCGCGGTCTTCAACCAAGCTTGAACGTCCTTCAAGGCCTTGTCCTGCTGGCCTGACCATTTCATATTCTTCATCGTCTCAACTCTCCTGTGATCAATTCGTCTGGATTAGAACCTGATGCGTTCGATTGCGTTATTCGGCACTTCGAAGAACGGCGGCCCACCTCGTTTACTGCGCGTCACGGCCAAGCCGTTTGAACTGATACAGCCATAGGTGACGCCGGAGTATCCGTACAGGATTTCACCTTTCTTCACCGGCTCCGGAAGCCAGTTACATTCTTCGACTTCGATATCGCGAATCGCTTTGTATATGATCGGGGCTTTCACCATCACGTCAACAATCCTCCTGCGATGCATTGAGCGAGATTGCGCAAATCGATGACGGCGGGACCACTGCCATATCCGGACGACATTACAGCTTCCAATCGATCACCGTCGATTACAATCGACCAACCTTGAAGGTCGAAATACGTGACCAGAATTTTTTCCAACTCAGTCATGACAATATATCCCTGATTCGAAGGAAGGCGTTTTCTGTTTCCTCGCCAGCGACGACCATGGTTTCGGGAAGCGGGTCGTCGAAAGGTGACAATCCGTTTTTGACTCTGAGATACACCATGGCTTCGTCGATCAATTGCAGCACGAGGAAACGAGTCGTACGTGGCGCGCTCTGCCACACCATGGCCATCTGAATCAGTTTCTCACCGTCTCCCAGTTTCAATTCTTTGAGGAAACCAATCAAGGCTTCAGCTGTGCCCGCATATGGTCCGGACACCAGAATCTTGCGCCTCTTTTCCAGTTCATCGAGATAGAGATTCCACAGTTTTTCTTTCGCTGCCTTGGCTTTCTCCAATGGCGTATTCGCCAGCGCCTTGGCGGCTTCCTTCTCGTTCTTGCGCCGCTTCGCATACGGCACGGATTCAATACCAAGACGCTGAAAAGGATTCTGGTTCATGGGTAGCAACCCAATGCCTGTCGTATTTCCATAGCCTTGTTGTTTTTCCCGTAGGCGAAAGCAGATTTGAGCATGTTGGTTAGCCGTTGAACATTGGCGGTCTCTTCCGGGATTTTGAAAGACAAATACCAACTCCCGGTGCTGATAAAAACTGTGTTCGCGTCAGCTCTGTTGCATGCGACGCCGTCTTTCCAATAGCTGAGTTGATGTGAATCGTACGTTTCACGATGTTCAAACAGATCAGACATGGGCTATCCTCCAACGTCACGAAGATGACCGTGACCTAAAAGCAAACCGACCGTGTTTTCGGCCAAGGCGTTGTCCCCGCCACGTGAACGCAGCCATACAAGCAAGCTGTCCTTGTCGAGATGCGCGATATCGACGTTGACCCATTTCCCTTCATGGTTCTGAACTCTGACGAAAATTCCGGTTTCGAAATCCGTTGATGCACGGGCAAGGTCGATATTCAAATCCACTTTCAATTCTCCTGTGAAGACGTCACTTGATCTCAATCGACGGCACAATGACGGAGGGTTTGAAGAACACGCGATAGCGATACGTGTTTGCCGGGGCCGGGTCGAGTTGTTCGGATATGTAAGTGACGTTGTCCGACAAACCGAGGAAATGTTTCTTGAACATGCCGGGGCCGGTTTTGCACGTCACCATGAATTTCTTGTTGTTCTCTGAATGCTCCTGCGAACACAGACCTTCAATCGTCAGGATGTATTCGTTCGTGATCCCGTTATAGAAGACGATGCGACGATTGATTTCGAAGTTATCGGCTGCTTTCGAGAGATTGCTGGACACTACCTGTGCGTCACTGCATGCGGCTACAGAAATCACGATACCAGAGAAGCAACATGAGAGGATCGCCAGACGTTTGATCAAATCATCCTTGGTCATATCGATTCCTCATTGTTTGACGATGTCGATCGCGCCGCCTTGGCGCATCAGGTTCAGAAGTTCGTCATAGACATGCTGGCACATGTCGTAGGTATCGAAAGGCCCGTAATCGCCATAGTGTTTGCCGTCGAGATTGATTCGAATATAGAAATCTTCATCTGACGTTTGCAAAATGTGGTACTCGACGACGGAATTTGGTCCGCAATCCATGATGTCATTAGCTTTGACGAAGTCCGGTTGGTTCATGATCCGCTTGCCCGCCAACTTTTCTCGCGCCAGATTTGCAAAGCGGCCAAGGCGGCTTCCGTAGTTTCGACGACAATCACGTAGTCGAGATGACAGAACACGTTTTCCCGATCGCCGACGACGATCACGAATTTGCCCTTGGCCAAGGCGTAACCGAGTTCGACGAACCGCCCACCGGAACTGAACATCGAACCTTTCTTCAGCGTGTAGATCACGAGTGCATCGGCGCGATCGACATCGGCAAGGTCCATCGTTGCCGCGTCGTGACGGCTCAATTTTTCTTCGTCACCGTCGATCCATTGCGCCGTGGATTCGAAACCGGCTTCGCGAAACAATTCCCGCTTGACCTTCATCGCCTCCATCCACTGATACATGGCAGCCAGATACACTTTCGCTTTCATTAGTCAGTCCTTTTCCAGATTGCCTTCGGCATAGACGTGAAGGAATTCACCTTTTCCATCGCTTATCTGATGGCCAACGAGATATCGAACCTTGTTGCCGGGCAGGAAAGCGTGACCGCGCACGATGCCGGGACCGCGATAGTCGCCTGTGCATTTCCACACTCGTTCGCCAACGTGAAATTTCACGGGAGGCGTTGCCTTGCCGACGATCGGCATCGGCTCCAGATGCTTCCATGCTTTCCATGTCCACAACGCATCCGCCAAGGCGTGGTGTTTCATGCTTTCCTGAACCGGCAATGTCGGGTCACCGCGATCCATGCACATCTGTTTCACGTCACGGCAGAAGAAAGGCCAATGGCGCGCCAACGAAACCATTGAACCATAAAGCTGGCACAGCGCTACCCAATCATAGGCCCCATACCATGCCCAGAATTCCGGTTTCTCTCCCACGAATTCAAGAATCTTCCGGGCAATGTAATTGCGCGACATGATGTGTTCACCGCCTTGAAGATGAGGGAACACGTTTTCAACGACCCAAGGCGACGCTTTGCTTTGATCGCAGTCACGCGATTCGTAATACAATGTAGCTCCATCTTCCCGCACCATGCCAATGCTCAGAAGATCGATGGTTACGCCATCTTCGATGAATTCAGCATCGAACCAGATACGCACGTTTCATTCCTCCTGATAGATCACGGTTTGCAGGCCGAGTTTGTAGCTGGTCAGATTGAATTTTGTGGTCGTCGATCGAACCAGATCGATACCGAGCCGATCGGCGTAAAGCTTGGTCGCGAAAACAAGCGTGTTCAGAAGTTCTCTGAGTTTATTGTTATTGATATGCGAATCGAAATTGACGGCCACGCCGCAGATTTGCCCGGCGATGGAAAGAAGCGATGCGCCATACAGAGAATAGTCGTGCGTTTCCTGTTTGAGACTCGGTTCAACCCACGGACTGAGATCGATTCCGGAATGCAAAGCCAGAAGATCGCAGCAGATAATGATGTCGCCAAATTCTTCGGCAAGGTGATCAACCGTGTCGTAACTGCCGCGTACCTTATAGGTGTGTTCGCGATCGAGTTTCTTCAGGACGTTGCAGGCTTCGCCGATTTCACCGCCGAGTTCGTTGGCCCAGAAAATCAACGCGAACGGTTTTGCTGCACCTTGGCTCCATTCCTTGGTGCGGGCGATGTTGGCGTTACGAAGCTTTTTGAGAAAGTGCATTTTGCTGTCTTCCATAATCGACTCTGGCTTTCTTTTTCTCTTCGATGGTGAGTTGCGGACGATCATCAAAATAACCATCCGCCTTGCACTTCTGTTGTGGAAGCAACAGCGTCGGCTTCTGTTTTGGCCGCTTTACCTTGCATTGCGGACAACTGACACCATACAGTCCCCGCAACCGGTTCACATATTCGCGCTGTGCTTCGGTCTCTTCGTCAGTCATTCACTTTACCTCATCGGCTTTTCGAAACTTCGAGGTCATTCATCTTCTCCTGTGCTGTCTTTGGTATTTCGACGATGCGATGTGATCAAGCCTTTCTCGACTTGGCCCATCTTCACGACACGATCGGTTTCCAGTTTGTAGTTGGTTTCCTCTCGTATATTTTCGAGTTTCTTTTCACTGTATTCCTTATCGTTATCTTGCTTGATCTTTGCGAGCTGGAAGTCATTGTCTATCTCGACACGGCTGCGTCGCTTGGCAAACCATATCGAGCCAACGATCGTGAACATTGTGAAGATTGAAACCAGTACGGCTGCAGAAAACATGTTCACGTCTCCAACTATTTTCGCAAGCATAGCAGTGCACTCCTATTTGAAGACGTTTCGCAGATCGGGATCGACGCCTTTTTTCGGACGCCGCGACGATACGCGTGCAGAAACGGCGTACTCCGGCATTCCGCATTTCGGACACGCCGGGCCAAGGCCGCCAAATGTTCTCGCTTCATCAAGCGTGATATCTCGCTTCGCTTTACACCCTACACATTGCAGTTTGATCATTAGTGATTTTCCCTATTTGACGTAACGATGTGCCATCCAGCCCTTGGCGACGACTGGTAATGGACAGTGAGGGGTGACGGCCCAATCGGGCAGGATGCACATCAGGCGAACGAATTCCTTCATCACTTTGGCGGCGTTTTTCTTCGGTACTTCTATCACGCATTCATCGTGCACGTGCGCCACGATTGGGAAACCGGCGGCCTCAACTCGCAGCATGGCAGCCGCCAGCAGATCGCGTGCGATTCCCTGAATGGCGTTCTCGCAATTGTGGACGATGAAAGGTTCTATTTTGCCACGAACTACGAACCGCTTTCGCGGTCCGCAGTTGACAAGATCATAAACCATTTCTTTGGCGGCATATTCTTGATCCGATAATGCAGCGTCGTCACCCCAAGGCCCGAACGTTGCGCCGCTTCCGCAACCGTCATCTTGCCCCAAGGTGTTTTGATCAGAACGTTGGTTCGTCGATTCCGGCTTTGCGTCGATCGCGTCGCCCAGATGCAATTTTTTGGAGTGTAGTTCCCTGAGTTTCTTTTTCTCTCCAGTGACAAACCAGCTTGATAAGTCGGACCCATATCGGTCCAGAAATTCTCGAATTCTTCCCAGCGTTTGCAAACAGAAATTCCGCGCCCGCCATAGTTCTTCCACGCGGGGTGCGATCGTAATTGACAACGATTCTTCATCGATCGCCAGACATGAAACGCTGGATGCCGAGACAGACCATGGGTTCGGTTGGCTTTCCCAAGCATTTCGTTTTTCTTGCATCCGCAAGATCGAACTTTGCCGCTTGCAAATTCGCTCGTTACGCGTTTGATTTTCTTGTCGCAGACGCATTTCAACAGCCACAGACGTTTTTGTCCCGTCGTGCCTATGTCCTTGATGGCTGTCAGGAAGCCGAACTTTTGTCCGGCGTAGTCCTTTCGCCTGTGATGCCCATACCCAGCCATTGTCAGTCAGAACCTCGTGATCATGCGTCATACGAACGCCGTCCAAGGCTTTTGCTATTTTTTCACCTTGGCAAACGACGCCGTCGTGGGAAACCCACTCAACGCCATCCCACACTTTATCTGTCTTTTGTATTTCTACAATCGGTTTCCAACCCGCCGTAGTTAAAACTTCAGTATCACCGGCAACGCAAACCAAGCCGCCGTACAGGAACACGCGATGCCAGCGACCGCCGCTGTTATCCATGAAGATGGAAGACATCTGACCCATGGTCCGATCCATGTCTTCCGGTTTCTGCGTGTAGTAATTTTCCTTGTAGCGCATGTTGCGGCCGATACCGGGATAGGCGATGCGCCGTCCGCTCGGTAATTGCATGAACATGAACCCGCCGTTCTCCGGCGCGTATTCGAAAATCAAACCGTTGACGTCGATCGGGTCGATACTGACATCAAGCCCGCGCGAACGTTGTGCAGCTCGCTTGGCGATTTTGTCTACAGCGCCTTTCAACCCATCCCACAAATCCTTGATGTTGGGATGCGCCAGCCGCCATTTGACCTTGAACTTGTCGATTTGTTGGAGAGTAAAGAGACCTTCCGGAACGAACTTCACATAGGCATTGACGCCGCCTTGAAAACCGAACGCCAGCTCTGCACCCTTGCCGCCTTGACGTTTCACCTTGTATTCGGCCGGGTCTTCTTTTTGCAGCTTGGCCATATCGGCAAGCGTCATTCCGAACACGTCAGCAGCGGCGGCAACGTATGGGTCAGGACCAATGCCCGCGTCGTAATCCTGAAACACCTTGATCTTGCGCAACTCACCCGCGACCCATGCCGTGACACGCGCCTCGATACCGCTGAAATCTGCGCCGATCAGGACATTGCCGGGGGCTGCACAAATGACGGTGCGAATGTTGTCGCCGACGATCTTCAAAGGACGGGCGTACTTCGCCTTCATCACCTTGTAGTCGCCAGTCAACAAGTCTTCGACGGCGCTCGAAATCTCATCTTGGTCTTCTGACGTCAGGCGCTTGAGATTGTGCACCTGTGCGCCGCGTGACGCCCATCGGCCGGTACCAGCCGAGTGATACATGAATGACCCACGTACGCGGCCGTCATTGTCTCGTCGTGCCAAGAACGCATCCACTTTCTTGACGGCGGCCTGTGCTCCGGCCAAGCGCAATTCAAGAACGTCCTTGGCGAGTTGCGGAATGTGCGAATTGGCTAGAAGATCAGGAATGGTTTTCTTGTCGAGTGACGTGATCTTGAGTTCGAATTTCGATTCCAGCCAGCCCTTGATCTCGGCGACTTGACCAACGGTCTTGACCGCACCCTTGGTGATTTTGGCTAGCTGTGCATCGATATCGACAGCGGCATCCGAGATGATCCGGCGCATGGCGAACAACAGATCAGGATCGACATAGAACCCGCGATCGTTGATGACCTGATCCATTTCGAATACGGCTTGTTCGTCGTCAGTGAGCGGCCACATGACGTTGAAGCCTTGCCGCATGACATTGACGTCACCGATGCAATACGTACCGAGTTTTTCGCGACGTTCGTCGTCATCATACCAATGGACTTCGTCAGGGTCTTCGTTCTTGCGGGCTTTGCGCGGCTTCGTCATCTGAAGCATGACGCGCTTGCCGACCTTGTCCTTGAATTCTTCGATGCCGAGCGCATCAGAAATGTTTTCGAGCGCTGGCGGAAGTGCCAAGGCCAAGGCCATGGATTGCGAACAGCGATATTGCTTGAATTCAGGAATTGGCCAGCCGTGCACTGGACCAAGCTTGTGACGATGGATTTGCCACTCGAACTGAACGCCATGGGCGACCATCAAGCCGCCCTTCTGAATGTGCTTGGCGAATTTCGCGGGAAGTTTCTGACCGGGCTTCCATAGTTCTATTTTGTCGTCATCGAGCGCCAGCGCCGCGCACAGCACTTCCGTGAACGGGTTCGTGGCGTAGCGATATGTTCCGACCTTTCGCAGATCGACATCACGCGAACGCGTCTCGACGTCATAGAACAGGTAATCAGCCAACGGAGTGCGCCTTCAGCAAACGAATAACGTGATCGATACGCGGATTCATTCGTCCGCTGCGCATGTATTTCAGTTCGTGACTTCCGGGCAGGCGATGAAGCCGTTCTTTTTCAGCCATGTACAATGCGCCAGCGCGAACAAGATCGCGAACCGGGTCTTTCGGCTTCCATGATTTGATATCCCATGGCCAGCCAAGGGGCGCACCGTTACTGCCGATCACACAACGGCCCATGGCGTTGAGCAGATAACAGGTGCCAGCCCACGCAAGCGATCCATCATCGTGGTCAAGATCATCATGTTCGCGTGTCCAGCCTTCCGACGTGATCTGACGGTTGCGTTCTTCCCTGATCAGTTTGCGAGCTTGCATCTCATCCATGACCGGTTTCCCCGCCATGCGAACCGCGAACGCCTTCTGTTCCGGGTTGGTCCCGGTGATATTCACTCCAGATTTTGAGCGAACGAACGCAATCAGGACAGAGGATCATTTTATATCCGTGGATGCCCATTGTAATGGACCCTTGCAGCCCTTGTGATTGCAGCTGCCCCCATTTGGCGCGGCGCTCCAAATCCTTGCCACTGACCAAGTCTTCTGATTTTGGGCAGCGGTCGCATGTAAATCGTTCGATTGTAATGTCTTCAATGCCCATGACGTTTTCTCGCGTAGCGATACCGCATCATTATTCACGCGCCTTCAGCATGGCGTCGGCAATCTCATACGCTTCCTTGGAAATCGCGTCGTGCCAATGCATCCCAGCGTCAGAAGGGCGAGGCTTGTAACGCGTCGGATGCGCAAGCATGCCGTTGAGCGCTGCACGTGCAAGCTTGTCACGTGCTTTGTTGAGTCGCCGTTTTTCTTCTGCGTCGAGTATTTTTTGAATCTCGTCTTCGCCCCCGTTTCCGAACACGTTGATCATGATTGCTTCTCACGTTCTTTGACCATGGCGTTGGCGTATTCGTAGGCGCGTTGTGCGATCCGCGTCGGAGAGTGTCCATCATTGAAAGCGAGCAACGTGTCGCCGTTCGTGATCAGTGCAGACATGGCGAGGAAAGCGCACGTGTCACGATAGTCTTCAGTTCTTTGTTTTTCGTATTTGTCATCCCTCATTAGTCTGCCCCTTCAATTGGAAGATAAGATAACGGGTTCATGTAATATTCATCGAAAGGCCACACGCCTTCGTGGTTGCGAATGAAATGGTTGCGATCGTCTTCGGTTTCGAAACCCCAGAGACGCCAACCCTTGACCAGACGTACGGACATATGTTGCCCGGCCACGCTTGGCGGTTTCACCGTAACGGGAGCTTGAGCGAGATGAGGGTATCGGTCGAAGCGATCGACGAAAAACTTGACATCGTCGGGCCGCGTTCCATTCTTGAGCAGGTGCTTTTCAAGCGCATCAGATCGGACAGTCATTTCAATTCTCCTGTGATCAATTCGTGTAGTGAGCCAAACCTGACGTAGCCATTTCAGTCCGGCGTTTTCTTGAACTTCCAGTCTTCCATTTTCAGGGCGCATTGAAGCGCCCCTTGGATTTTACTGGTTGAAACGTTGCGCATGTTGGCGCGTTCGCACCAGTCGAGAATGGTGTGCTCGGCCAATTCATCTTGGCCACGCAAAAGGAAAAGCGGTTCGTCGTCAGGAATGTTTTCCAGCTGAATCAAGACTTCTCGTTTCGAGGCCATGTCTACTCTCGCCAGCGGGGAAAGCCGCCTTTCTCAACCGTCGTCGGTTCAGGTGGCGGCGGTGCTTTCTTCGGTTCAGTTTTCCAGTAGCAATCACACAATGCACCGGGGCCGCCCCACGTGTAGCCCTCACTGATCAGGCGATCATGAGTTTCACGCGCGATCTTATCCGCCGCATTGAGTTGCTTGGCGTAGCTGTCGAAGTCGAGACGTATGAAAATCATAGTTCAAGTCTCCTGTGATCAATTGGTCCGGTAGCGTTATTTGGCCTTGGCTTTCTTTTTCCTTGCGGCGGGTTTCGCCTTGGGCGGCGGCGTGGTCAGTGCAGCGGCGACAGCGGTCTGATTGTGGTTGGCCTGTATCAGGGCGATCAGAAGATCGAGCGGGAAGACGGCCAAGGGTGCGCTGCGATCGGCCCGGATGATCAGGAAGTCGTTGCTGCCGTGCGCCAGCCAGCCGTACAGCGTCCTGAAGCCGTTCCCCATGTGCTTGCATTCGGCCTTCAGGGAAGCCCCGAGCAACGGCACGTTCAGGTCATAGCCGCTGAAGGAACCGAAGGGGCTAGACCCGGAAAGCGGGATGCGTTCGGCCGCCACGCCGCGCTCTTGCATGAAATCCACGATCTGGCGTTCGAACCGATCGCCTTTCTGCCGTGAGGGATTGGGCATTTCCAGATCAGCTTTCCGGTTTCTTGTTGTACTCGCCAAACCCATGGCGATGGTGCAGGTTCAGCGCCTTCAGCAGCTCGGCGCTCCCCTTTTCGTTTTCGATATGAGACTTGAACACTTCGCTACGCGCGATGTCGTCAGGATCAACCGGCTTTTCCGGCACGGGCGCAGGCACAGCCTTATCGCCCCGCGACCGGCGACGGCGCGGCTTCTCATCATCTTCAGACATGGCTTGTAGGGGTGCCCTCGATAGCGAATCGGTCTTCCAAACCCACCCTGCCGCAACTCAAATCGAGGCGCAATGCCTCCGGCAACATGCGCGAATCAATATTTTTCAAAGCCTCAAGTTGCTTGACAACTAACGGCGATAGTCTTTCGGCGGGTAAATATCTGGACGCAGGATAGAGCGATGAACTTCCGTCGCTTTTTCGATTTCGAGAACTCGCTCAGCGGGGATTCGTTTCCAGCAACCGATAGCTTGGTGGCTGATTCCCAGAATGCGGCCAAGGGCTCGCATTCCTCCAACACTTTTAACTGCTGTTTCTAAAGCTTTGTTCATAGCGATCCCCTTATCCTTTTCTGGATCAGTCAGTCAATACTTGCCAATGGAGAAAATCTAGTGTTACCTTTGTTGGCAAGATAAACATGCCTTAAGTGAATTGGTCACAGGAAAAGGAAAACCAAAATGGGTAAACTTAAACATATGATTGATGGCAAGCCGGTTTTTGATGCAAAGAAAAAACTTCTCGTAAAAATTACTAATGAAGATGTCGTTCAAGGTGAGCGAAGATCATCGGGAGCCTGTGCAGCGGCTATCGCTCTCATGCGTGAAGAGGGATGTACACGTGCACGAGTTCATCTTTCTCGAACTTACATTGAACGAAATGGACATTGGGAGATGTACAAAACATCGGCGGCATTGCGTAATGAAGTCATCGTTCATGATCGCGATGGAAAATTCGAACCCGGTGAATACTTTCTTAATCCTATACCTAAGGCCGACATTGTTAGGCGCGGAAAACGTATGGGTAGCAATAAACCCGGTGCACGGGATAAAGGTTCGAAGAATCGCACACCCAAAAAAGCAAGGTTGAAACCTCACGTCGTACATGGTGTTCGTCCGCGTGGAGCTAACATCTAAACGAAAAGGTTAGACCAATTCCAATGGCGACATCAAAGAAGCCGAGAGCTAAAGCTAAACCTAAAATCGATGAAGTGTTTACAAAACTTCTCGGCAATCAACTTTTGAACGCCAAGGGATTTTATGATTACGGCATTGAACGTGGTCTGATGACTCCTGAAGCCTTGCGGCTTACAGTCGAGAAGCGGCAGGAAAGATCGAAGGCGTTGATTCAAAGCGGAATGAGCCAGCGCCAAGCCGCAAAAGCTTTAGGGGTTTCAAGGGGCACAATTGAACGCGATATAGGTGGCTCGAAAAAAGCCATTAACGGCTCGAAAAAAGCCAGTCAAAAAGAAAAGGATAATTGCCCTTCTGTATTGGATATCCCTGATGAAGGCGAAGTCGAAACGGCTACTCAAGCTGCAACTAGAAATCTTTATAACGCAGCCTGTGAAAGTTACGCCTTCGCAAAGAAAGCTAAAAAATATATCGACGATGCAAATCTGGAGATGAATGTTCTTGATGCCATCAAAGATGCAACTGAAGCTTGGACCGAATTAAGTTTCAAACTCCTAACAAGAGACAAACAAAAGGAAAAATAATGAGAGTTGATAGAGAGAAATTTCGAATGAAATTAGTTTTTTCGGCATTTGCTTTGGTTCTTATAACAGCCCCGGTTCATGCTGGAGCCGATATTCTATCGTGTTCTTGAAATCTTCAGGTTTCATGAGCGAGGGAATGTCCTGCTCATGGCGATGAAATAGAATGCGAACGGAATGACGATTGCTAATACGACGATCATCTTCATTACCTCTTCATTGCTTTTCTTCCACGTCAAGTTTTGCGCTCATCATCGCCACGATTACCTTGTCCCGCTCGGCGATCTGTTTTTCCAGTTCGATGATTTGCTCACGCTGCTTTTCCATCAAGGCAGATGGATAGTTGGTCAGCGGACACCAGCCCGGAATCGAATGTCCTTCGTTGAACGGCAGCAACGTTCTCGTCTCGCTGCACTCGCTGCGACCGCCAGAGTAATACGACTTCCTTGGGCAGTCGTTGCAGCACCCGATCAACTGAAGGACTTTCTTCGTCATATCTTGACCAAGGCTGATTCGAAACAAACAGGGCGGCAGAATTCCAGCTTGCGAAGTTGCAGCTTGCGAGAAGTGAATCGACCACATGACCGGCATCGCGGTTTGGCCCGTGCTTTCAAATCCGGCAACAACGGCACATCAGCGGGTTCAGGTTCGCCATCCGCCTTGGCCGCTTCGATTACCAGCCAAGCGATGAACAGCCTGATCGGTACGTCCATCATTTCATCCTGCTTGACTCCGACGCTGCCACAGAACCGGATGAATTCTTCGATCTTGTCGGACGCATTCAAGAATGGGTTGAAGTCATGAATTCGATTGGCGCGATAGATCACCTTCGAATCCTTGTCATTGAGGACGTAAGAACCGTCCTTGCTGACTTCCAAGAATCCGCCATCAGGCATTCGAATGTTGATCGCACGTCCATCAGCGATATCGTATTTCGGCCAAGTCAGTTGATGTCTGACGTTGCGCCGATCTTCGTATTCGGTTGGCGTTATGGCGTGGTCGTGGTCATCGAACCACAATGTTTTGAGATGAGAAGTCGTGACTGAAGCAGTGGGCGTTACCGTCGTCGTCGGGGTGTTCATCAGCCAATTTGGACCTGTCGAACTAGTAGTCGAACCGTTTGTCATTGCGGTTTGCCGGATACCAGCCCAGACCTTGGCCATTGGCGATTGTCCATTCGACCAATAGTTCATGAATGAAACCTTTCGAGCCATCTTTGCCTGATGAATTCGGACGCGGAAGTCGTCTCCGCTATCGCAGCAACCGACGCCTTAATGAACGATCGTCGCGAGATTAAAACTTTCATCAATCGAACCCGTAATGAAAGCCGCGTGATTCGAAGTCTCTAATGAATTCCTCGACGAAAATGTCCATCTTCTGAAATTTCGTATTCATCAAACGACTTGGCAGAGCGCCTTCCAGCGCGACCATGGCGCGAAGATGCCCTTTGGTGATCTCCCACTGTTGCAGCTTCGCCGAACTATGCGGAAGAAATTTCGATTCGCTCATGAACGTGCATCCCTTGATGAAAGTCTGTTAATTCTTCTGCACGCAGTTGCTCCGTTGTCAGGATAGAACCTCACGTGCCCAATCGCTCAATGCGAGACGACCGGTGCCTGCTCTCACGAGAACATCCATGGTCGTCAGCTTGCCTGCGATATTGTTGAAGTTTCCGGAGCCCGGCTGATATCCGGAATTCGTGGCCAGCTCTTCACGGCTTAGATCGCCAGTGGTCGCCTTGGCCGCGTCCACAAGCTTGCGCTGTGGATTGTCGAGAACCAGCCAAAGCTGGGTCTTGGCTTCCTCTTGGGTCAGGGCCGGATAATCGACGTTGAGCGCCAGCTTCCCCGGCGAGGGCACGGCGGTTTGCCCGGCCGTACTGAGGCCCCCAACGATGTTGTTGAAGTTGCCTGAACCGGGCTTGTAGCCCGCTACGGCAGCCACCTGTTCGCGCGTTGGGGTGTCCTGCCCTACAGACTTCCAAAATGCCAGAGAAGCCATGATACGTCGCTGGGGCGACGTCAGGCCGTCCGCCGGAGCGGCCTTCCCGTTAGCCTTCCGGGCGGCAGGGACCTTCGGCGGGGGCGACTGGATAGCCCCTACCGCCTTTTTATAGTGGGTGATCGCTTCCCCAGCCGCCAGCGATCCCAGAGCCTTATCCACGGCTCCGGCTAACCGGGCTCGGGGAGCGTCCTTGAACACCGGGGGTTTCTTTTTGGCCGATTGTTCGACCTTGGAAACAATCGACATGACACTGTCCAGAGCCTTGGCCAAAGCCTTTGACTGCGCAGCGAAATTTTTCGTCGCTTCGGCGTATCCGTCGTTTTTTCCGCGAACGTAGTTTTCAGCCCCGATCGCCTTCAGCTCGGCTGCACGGTCTTTTTTGTCGCTGATCGACGGTTTCACCTTGGTATAGGAAGTCGCCGCCAGCTTCTTTTTCAGCTCGGCGATCTCGGCTTTCAGATTTCGAGGGTCATTGGCTGCAACTTCAATAGCAGCATCGGAAAGCTTCTGTTCAATTGCTTTTCGGTTGATGGGAGCGAGAACCGGCCCTTTGCCTTTCTTCCCGTGTACAGGTGCGCGACTGGTATCCAGTGTTTTGATTTTTGGAAACGTCGCACGTTTGAGAATGTCCAGCTCCGGTGCCCAAATCCAACCTGTACCGGTAGGCATTTTTGCCAGCGACGACATGATTTCTTTCGCCTTGGCTTCATCGGCATTGTCCTTGATCCACTCTTCAACGGCCTTGCGATCCTGTGGCGCAATCAATCGCATCGCGATCAGCGTTTCGACTTGCGTCAACGAATCCTTGTGCAGCTTCGCCGGGCGTTGCGTGATCAGGGTGACGCGCAAGCCGCGCAACCGGCCAAGGCTGACAAGATTGTTCGCCGCGTTGACCATCTTGCCGGATTGCGGATCATTCACCTTGCCTTGTGGAGCAAACAGATGCGCTTCATCCACGATCAGATGCAACGGTCCCTTGTTCTTGCGCAGTAACGCTTCAGCGAAGTCAGTGAAGAAACGCGTGCGTTCGCCGACACGCATCAATGATGTATCGAGAATGGAAGGCGTTGTTGATGTGCCGATGATTTCGGCCAAGGCTTCGCCGTGCTCTTGCGCAAGCGGCCAGTCGGCATGATCACCGCCAAAGATGACGACAGGGAAACCGCCACGCTTGCCGGTCGCACTCGATCGCAAGCCGTGCCATGCGCCGGTCGGATCGATAATGCAGACACGACCTTTCTTTCGCAGAATGGTTTCGACTTCACCCTTGGCCGTATAGGTCTTGCCGGAGCCCGCCTTGCCGAGAATGGCAATGTGCTGCGCAAGCGCCGCGTCAGGAATCGGATGCTTGGCCATTACGAACTTCCTGTTTAACCAGCTTGGCCAAGGCGATGCACAGCATGTCTCGCATCCATTCGGCGGTTTCTTGACTTTCGGCTTTGTAATCCAATCTGAAAAACTGATTATCGACTTGCAACGTGATTCGATTTTCATGGATGGAAACGTATTTTTCCATCTCGGGATTGCGACGCGAAATCTCGTTTGATTCAGGCATCGTTAAATTTTCCTTTAGTAATCGATGTCGCCGTTGCGGAGTTCTTCGCGGACGCGCATCCACAATCGGCCAAGGACGTTTTGCCCCTGACGATCAGGCCCCCAACCCCAATAATCATCGCGCCACGAATCTTCGATCAGTTCACGATCGCCGGTTTCCAGCAACTTGCGTCGAACGTATTCATGCTGTTGCACCTTGGCCCGCAGCAGCCCGATCATGACTTCAGATTTCACTTCATACCAATCAGGGCGACGAAGTTTCTTGTTGCGTTCGGCAACCTTGAAGGCTTCGTGTGCCGATATCGCATGTCTGATGTTTCGTCGAACTATGATCAAGGCTTCCCGCGCATCTTCATCAGGAGCCAACGATGTCGGGTAATCGAATTTCAGAAAGTGATAGGCGTGTTCCGACGTGTCGAAATCCATGCCCTGCCACTTCAGGCGAAATGCCGAGAAGTTCGAGAACATGTAGAATTCCTGTTCGTAAAAGAAGACTTGTTTGTCGTTATCCAGTTTGTGGTACTCGATCGTCATCGGTTTTCTCTCCCGTGAAAAACACCAAATTCCATAGACCTAGGGCGTTCTGTCGTATATCGAAACCTTTTGCATTGCTCGGGACTTCGACATCACCTTGCGGCAAGATGATCCACGATTTCTTGCCGACTTGAACCCGGACCAAGACCTTGTGCTTGGTGCCGAGCAAGGCCATGTGCTTCAACCGCGTATAGTATTCAGCCTCTCTCCATCGTCCCGGCGATCCACCGTCAACCATGACGTTGAAAAACATGAACCCGTTTTGGCTAGCTTCACTGACATGCAAAACCATCTTGGCCGAAGTCGGTTTCCAGATGTCGTCAACGTTTCCCTTTACCCACTCACATTGAAATTGTGCACAGATTTCCGGACGGTTGTCGTAAATCGTGCAACCATTCAAGCCGGGCTTGCAGTGTTTGCACCACGTATCGGCAGGCTTGCTCAAAACTTCGATCATCGGAAGCTTGCAACAGAGCGAACAGTTTCCGCACGAGCGTTCAACTGTCATCGGAAACCTCGCCGACGCCTTCACAGATTTCGCATTCGTCGGCATCTATCAATGTAACGAAATTTGTTTTATGCGAACCGAAACGAACTTGTTCTGTCCGAATATTGACGTAGCCTTCACCGTTGCACGCTGGACATTTTTTCATGCGCCGCTCAATGTCTTCCGCCGTCATCGAGCCAGCGGCCATTTTCGTCTTCCTCGATCACGGGGCCACGAATACACGCCTTGATCCAGCGGCGCATGCGGTAATAACGCTCGGTGTTTGTCTCTTTGCTTGGTCCCCATTCGTCATTCATGTAGACGATTTCACGGGCGAGCGCGTCAGATATATTGAACTTCCCGGCTACAGATGACGAATCTTCCGGGTCGATATTTGTCATATCGACATTGCGTTTCAGTCCTACAGCTCCGATCGCGCAAACCATATTGGCGTCAGTCGGGTCGTCATACTTTACCAGATGGTGGGCAACCAGTTTCGGCTCTGGCAAGGCGTCGAGTGCGATGAGCATTTCAAGAAAGAACGCTTGGCCACGCTGACCATTCATGGCGCTGTTGACCGCGCCACGCCAGCAAATCAATTGCCATTTATTATCGTAATCATCGTGATAGCCAGAGCGGGACATGGTCAATCAGTTACCCTTGGGACGTGGTTGTCATCGAATTCGAACGCCTTGTTCATCCACGAGTTCAAAACGACCGTCGAGAAATTCGGATTCGAGACGAATGAACCACGGCGTATCTTCAAGAGTGGCTTTCTTGTATAGCACCCAGAATTGTTCTCCGAAGCGTTCCTCGAATGCCTCATCTGTTGAGCACTGCATGATAATGCCAGTTTTCAGAGTGCGATAAACGTTATCGCGTTTCTTGTGACGCCAGAGTTGACCTGTTTCATGGCTGGCGGTTTGAATTGATCCCGCAAGCAAACGAAGATCGATGATCCCTTCAAACTTGATCAATCCGTTCTGCCGGTGCTCAATAATCGCATTGTGGCGACCGGCTTGGCGGATTAGTTCTTTACGTGCAGCCTCGGTTAGATCAGTCACGGTTTGATGTTCTCCTGTGAAGCAATTTCAAGTGCGATCCGCCGGTTGGTTTCTTCTGCATATGCCAAGGCGTTCAGATGCGAATCAAGAACATTCATGACGTCGGCCACCTGAGAAAAAGCCAAGTGATCGCGCGCTGTGCCGCGCAGCTTTCTGGCCAAATCTCTAAGCGGACTTTCGTAATTCATTTCTTGTCCGATTCAGCATCTTGTGCCAGTTTTTTCCATGTTCAAGCTTCCTCTGTCGTCGTCGTTTTATTGCTTGTTTCGGGTAACGTTGTCGGATACCCGCCCGGCACTTGATTGGGTACAGCGCGCGTACTGCTCTCGACGACGCTTTCACGGAATTGACGGTTGGCAAACAGGCGTTCGAACATCTTGTCCTGTGCGATCTGCACGGCTACGGAGACCGCGCACTGTCTTTCCAGATCAACGTGTTTCTTCTCGCGTTCGACCAATTCGTTTTCGCGCGTCTTCCATTTCGCGATTTCGAATTCTTTTTCTTTGATGGCAGCCTTCAGTTCGTCGTTGTGTTTCTCTTTCTGTTTCAGCCAAGTGGTCAATTCTTCGATACGAGCATTCGATAAGATAACTTGGTCCTTGATCTTCTGAACAGCCGACAAGCCGTCGAGAGAAAACGTTTTCTCTTCAACCGCCTTGTCAATCAACTTGAGAATATCTTCACCGGCCATTTTCAGTTCTCCATATTCGGTTGTTTTGCGGATGCGATTTCCAAACACTTGGCTGCGCCAGCCTGTAGAAGTTCAGAAGCGAATCGATACGAATCAACTTCCGATCGGGAACGGGATTTTACCACGTGCTGATCTGCATGTTTTGCCATCGCAAGCAAAATCTGACCAAGGCTCAGTATAATCACTTCCGCATCAGTGATTCTATCGACCATGATTTTCAATTCTCCTGTGAAGAACTAAGTGCGTATTTGATTGTCGGTTCGTCGCCGTTGCGCCAATCCCAGATGAACCAAGCGTGGTTCTCGCTCGGCGCTCCATCCGATCCTTCGAACCATTGAATGCGCTTGGTCAATACCACCTTGCATTTGAAAGCTGGATGATCGTTGAACAGGTGACGTCGCGTGTCGCCGGAATCGAAATCGACCTTCAACAGCATGGCGACCACGCCGCATTCTTCCTCGGTGCATTCCAAGGCGCGTTCGATGAACTTGCGCGCCAGATTGTACGGCGGATTGGTCACGATCGCCTTGACGCGAATGACCTTGTCCTTGTCCAGAAAATCCTTGCCGCGTTGAATGTCGCTTCCATCAACCTTGAAACCGTGACGACGAAGCGCGCGAACCATCTTGCCCTCGCCAGCGGCCGGTTCAAGAACGCGCCAACGCTTGGGGATATCGAGATACGGAATTATGGCATCAGTTGCCCACGCGGGCGTCTGATACGCGTCATGCTTGATTCGTTTCCTGCCGCTTTTCCGCTGTGCCATATCAGTTTTGCTTTTTCTTGTTCAGCAATGCGTCACGCATTGCGGGCGACAACATTCCAAAAGCGGCTTGACCTGCCGGGCTGTTGGCCCATTCGTCGCTTTCTTCAGCCGTTGCGTCGAACTCGCCTTCAGCAACCCGCTGCGCAAATTTGGTGAACCCGAAAGCTCTCAACTCATTATAAAGTTGCGTCGGTCCGCACACATGCACATCGGCGTAGTCGTCGAATTCGCCAGTCGCAGCACGAACGGCCAAGGCTTCGTATTTCTCGGCGTTGTATGGCTCAGCTATAGCCGCAACCTTGCGCAATTCCGCCGCCAGCTTATCGCGTGTCCGCATTTTGATCATCCTTGACTATGTTGTTGTAGGCATTGGCTTCATGGAAACATTGCACGAGACTGTTAAGCGCCTCGCGCGCTCTAGTCCATGTAGCTGGTAAATCTACATGCTCGTGTTTTGTGAAGTTGCCACGGAGTTCAGCGAGCGCATAGTCGAACATGGCCAGATGATTCTCAGCTTGGTTCAGTCTCGCATTCCGTGATCGTCCCGCGTTTGACATCATGCCACCAAGGTCAGAATAATGATTGCGATCAGGCCGAAGACACTGATCAGAACGAACAGAGGCAACCATCGCGGTTGCATGTACAGGTGATCGACGTTTTCGAAATCTGAATTGTTACGCATCGGAATACGTCTCGGCTACAGTCCAGATAAACACCAAATCACCGTTTACCCCGTTCATCGACATGGTAGCTGTTTTGGGAATTTCTATATGATCGCCAGCGCAAACGTTACTTGTCAGCATTGTCAAAGTTTCTTCACGCGTGAAGATGACTTTATGTTCGGTAACTACTCGCCGTTCTTTTCTCGGCATCAGATATTTCTCCTGTGACGGGGCGGTGGCGGCGCTACCGGTTTCATGACTGCTCGGTCTTTTCGTCCCCAATCGATACCGACTTCAATTCGTCGGGTCGGAATGTTGATGATTTCCGTGACGGGAACGGAGGGATCAAAATCCATCACTGACATTCTCGATTGTCTGATTCGATATTGCCACTCCAGTTCGCGAAGTCTGGACCATTCCATTTCTTGTCGCATCTCGGCGACTGACCTTGGCGGGGACGGTTCGTATTTTCGCTTGGCCCCGAAGAACACCATTGGAGCGGGCGGCGCGGTGTGATCCATGATGACAGTGCGAATGCGTTCGTTACCGTCACGGCCGATCTCGCACACGAAACGTTTCTTGATGTGCTTCGCGGTTGCTTCAACTTCCTTGACGACCAGCCATTCATATTCACTGGCGAAGTAAGCGTACTGTTCGACTTTGTAATTCTCAAACCAGCGCTTCAGCGCGTTGGCTTCGTCGTCATGAAACTTCATCCAATAGAAGCCGTCGTACTCGGGATGATAAGGATTGATCACCTTGGCTTCTGTCATGGCGACACGCTTTCGCATTGGAAGGCCACACGCTTGTATTTGCTTCGCTGATAATCAGCGTGGCAGCGTCGGCATCGACGTGTTCCGTTAGTGCGATAGGCCGTGTTCTTTTTGTTAAAGGGGTGGCCCGCGTGGCAATGTGAAATTTCCTGTTGCCGGGCTTCTCGACAACGCAGGCAACGGCGGCGGCCATCGCCGAAATATTTCGTGTTCTCCGGTGTGAACTCGTGCCCACGCGAACAATGGGTGTTTGTGTATTTCGCCAAGTCGTCTCTCCTGTGAAAGAGTAGTTCAAAGGGCCAGCAGCGTCGCCGGTTACCCTGATCAGTGATTGTCACAGGAGAGGGAGAGCGAATACCACAGGGCGTGGCGTAAAAGCTCAATCCTCTTCTTGCGGCTTCGACGCTAGCGCCGCACAATCTAGACCAGACCCAACCCGTTAAAGCCTTGCACCGTTTCCGGTGCATAATCTCCTGTGATGGGTCACTTTGTAACGGTTGATTCCGAAAAAAGAAAGTACCCTTTTCGAATCACCCGGTACCTTTTATAGCTAGGGGCCGGGGGCAAACGGTTCATAGTCAAGGGGCACTAGACCATGATCAGCGAGTTTTTCTCTAAGAATTCACGAAAAATCAGAGCTTTGCAGCACGCAATCGAGAAACTGGACATCGCCGCTTCCCACGATCACGTAATAATCTGCGGCCAGAAGATATCTCGCCCGGCATCCCTGCCACCCTCGCAATGGCTGGAATGCTGGGAGCCCATGCAATGAGTTTAGCGGACAGTGCAAGCGACCCGATAACGTTCTATCCCCCGGAAGAAAAAAGCCCTCGCCGCTCGGGTGAACGATGGACACCCGACAGAGTCGAAGAGCTGAAACGCTTGGCGGCTGATCGGCTAACAACAACCCTGATCGCCAAGAGGCTTTCAAAATTTGCCGGGGAAAGCTTCACACGAAACATGATCATCGGGAAAGCCCGACGTCTTCGCATCTCGTTATCGGGATTGAAAACTTACGAAACGAAGATCGCCAAGCCAAAGCCTAAGCTGAAAGTAGTTCGACCCGTGATCGTCAAAGCAAAACCTCCTACGCCTCCGACGCCGCCTTCACTGGCGGAAGTCGTGGCCAATCCGAAACGCCTGTCCATTTTGGATATTCGGCAGGGGCAATGCTATTGGCCAACCAACCTTGAAGGTGTTACGCTGTTCTGCGGGCACGCAACCGAGTATGGTGACAGTTGGTGTCCGGCTCACAAGAAACTCGGTTACGTTCCGCCATATCAACGTTGGAGATGAACATGAAACCTTGGCGTTAGATTCACAACAAAGACCCGCCTGCTTCCCTGTGTCGTTTGACGATCAAAATACTCAACACTCACACAGGGAATTTTCTCATGACGAGCTACAAAACGAACCGTCCTTGGCTTCAATCATTCAAAGGTGCGGTTCAGAAAGCGACGACAACGAACGAACGTGACTCGATGTCGAAACGAAACGGCGTCGATCAAGTTTGCAAATTGGCTCGCAACTATATCGTCAGTCTCGACCTTGGCGGTTCAAACATGCGAGTCGTTGATCAAGTAGGCGACGGCATCAAGACTGCGACGATGACAGGCAAGGAAAAATATCTGGAATGGGTCCGGAACTGGAAACTGTTCTATCAAGAACTGTCCGAACTGATCCGGTACTACAAGAAAGAAGACCGGACCGAACTTTTTCGCTTGAAAGAAACCGCGCAAGTGATGTTGAATGCGCGGCGAATAGGTAAGCTGGCGTCGTGGGCGATCGTGCAGAGAACCAAGCGATTGAACACGACGTAATCACAGGAGACAAACTGACCGCGCTGTAAGAGCATCAAGGGTGCATATACCGGCGCGGCTCATTTTGAAATTCAATAGCGGTCGCTGGCGGCCAACGTTACTGGCAACTTCCGTTTTCAGTTTTGTCAAGAATTCACGATCAGAGAAAGGTGATGGATTTCTTGACTCAGTTGAGCGGAGCTGAATGGTTCGGTGGTTTAGCCAACGTCTGCTGAGCGGTGCGGGATGAACGCTGGACAGTTCATTCTGTACCGCTCGATCAAAATTCTTGACGGGCGGTTGCCGGAGCGGTCGATCGGGACGCGCTGTAAACGCGTTGACTAAACCCCACGGTGGTTCGAATCCATCACCGCCCACCAAGAATTTCGAAACTGGACGCGCTAAGCATAAAGGGATTAATGCTGCGGTCTCTAAAACCGAAGATGCCGGTTCGAGCCCGGCGCGTGTCACCAGATGTATCGAAGGGGACGGGCTTTAAACGGATGTATGTGGTCGTTTACGCGTGGCGAGAACACCCTTTAGACGGGGCATAGTGTAGTGGTTAGCACACCAGCCTTTGACGCTGTTAGCCTCGGTTCGAACCCGGGTGTCCCTGCCAAATGATTACAGGAGAATTTAATGCCGCAGACCGCACAGCAAGCCATCACACAAATCTTGTGGGGAGCGAGCAAACCAGAAGCTATAACAAGCGCCAGTCAACTTGCATCTGACGTCATCGATGGATTGAAAGATAGGGGTTTCGCTGTCGTCGATCTTTCGCAGTTCAAGAAACCAGATGAAACGCCTATCCAAATTCTGCAACCGGGTGACACTTCAATTTCAATTCGAGATTGGTTCGCAGGACAGGCCCTCGGCCTCATGATGCGCGATGGAATCGACATGATGCTCGCCTACACGCAGAATTCCGACAACATCGAATCCGCAGGTATCGACGAGATCATAAACCGGACAACGAGAATCGCTTATCGTATTTCCGACGCCATGCTCAAGGCCAGAGAAGGCAAATGAATCATGCCAAAGCTGATCAAGTGGACGGCTGAAATCGTCGGGGCAATCGTTCTCACATTCGTGGTTGCGATGCTTTTGGTCATGCTGTGGTTCACGTTGATCGACAAGACTCGGTATTCACACAATATAAAAATGGCTTGGGAACATAATGAAACACGCTCGCCCGGATTATGATCGAATTCAGGACCCGGCCGGTTTGATCCCGGAAGACGAACCGGTGTTTTTGCTTCGTGCACAAGACAAATATTTTGACAAGATGCTGCGGTACTATCGCAAGCTGGTTGAATACGACGATGGCGATCTGAGAATCGTTGCTGCAGTGACCAAACATTTGAAATTGGCCGAGACTTGGCCTGTCAAGAAATCACCGGACATGCCGTAATGAGTTGGGCAATTGGTGAAGGCAAAGATGGTCGGGACATCGGTTACGGTGTCCCGGCTTTGTGCGATTATCCTGACTGCAATAAAAGAATCGATCGCGGCTTGGCTTTTGTCTGCGGCATGATCAATACGGACGGCGAAGATCGCGGTTGCGGTTTGCATTTTTGCGGCGATCATCTTCGCTATTCTCCGAAATTCGGGCAGCTTTGTTTTCGATGCTGGCCGAGACTACGCGCGCCGTTTACGCGCAAGCCTGATCTGGCCGAATGGTCCCGGCACAAGCTGACCGATCCGAGCTGGCAGGACTGGCGCGAATCAAATCCGGCCGAAGTCGCCCGCCTGACCATTGAAGTCTGCCGAAATGGTCGATTAGGACCCTTTTCCTAACAAACAAACAATATTTTCAAGGGTTTAGCCCTGTACGATTTTTGAAAATAGTTCTTGTTTGTTTGTTAGAAAGGGGTACTATCCCTTTGTAGCGACGGCGAGCGGTTGAGCCGGAGATGGACGGGGCCTCCCATTAGGGCCTGACAGTGTGGTTCTCGAAACAATGCCCAAGCGCCCCCCACGATGGTGGGGCCTGAGATCGGGTGATGACCCCGGTTGAAGCAGGGAGAGCCGAGCGCTTGATACGGGACGCGAGAATGTCCTGTGGAAACTTGCCAGCTAGTGCGACATATCGAACGCGTGACAGGGCTTGCTGAAGTTACGGCGCGGATCACTCGATTGCATCGGACCCTAGCAGTCGGCAAGGCCAAGGGAATTTCAAATCATCAAGCGCGCTGCGAAGCGAAAGTTACCAGCGCGTCATGATGCTTTGGATAAAGCATCGATCACAGGAGAAAATAAAATGGCTATGCATAAGTCATACATCGCCGCTGCGATGTACCTGATGTCGGCTGGTTTCGGTTGCGCTGGCGAGAGCATGTTCAAGCGCGGTGTCGAAAGCGTCGTGGTCGTCAAGTCCTCTTCCGGTTATTGGCTGGTCAAGAGCCTCTGAGTTTCGACGGTGCGCTGCATGCCAGCGCACAACGAAGCATCAGCTTCATCACAGGAGAGGGAAATGGGCTACAGTGTTTGGGTTCGAAAGAACGAAGGCACCGGCCAGTATCATGGCGTGGTGACGAACGGTCGGTTCGTCAATTCGCTGGTCATGCACAAGACGGTAGGCTTTGCCGATCGCGGTGCGGCTTACACGGCTGGCGTGAACTGGCGAAACGAACAGGCCGCCATGAACAGAGAACGCAAGGCCAAAGTGGACGGCAAGCGGATGCATTGCCAATGCTGCGGCCGTGCGATCTTGGCCAATCTTGGTTCGATCGCCCATCATGGTTACGAGCGGCCGGGCAGCGGTTGGCAGACGGCGAGTTGTTTCGGGGCCAAGCGGTTGCCTTGGGAAGTTGATCGTTCAGCGGTTGCTGACCTGATCAAATTCCTGAAGGCCAGTCTTGAAGGTCAAATCAAGTCCCGCGAGAACGTTGCAAATGAATCGGTCGAGATCAGTTGCAGCTATGAAGTTCGCGAAAAGGCTTTCGCCAAGCCGACGTTGAAGTGGCTGAAGATCAGCCGTTCAAATTTTGCTGAAATGAAAGCAAACCCGGAACACGCGATTTATTTTCAACGGTCCAGTCTTTACGACTTCGATATGTTGAAAAAGCGCGACCTTGAATATCGCGATCGGCAGATCGTGAACATCAAGAAAGACATCGTCGAATTTCAAAAGAAGTACGACGGTTGGAAGCAAACCCACAAACGCGAAAATGACAAGTGGGTTGCGATCTGATCATCAAGCGCGCTGACTTGTCAGCGCGTCATGATGCTCATGATGAAGCATCGGACTGGCAATGATGCCAAATTCACAGGAGACTTTCTAATGTTGAACCAGATCACCGGTCGTCACTTCTATGGTCGTCATGCGCGTTTCGACAACGCGCCGGGCGGCATGACCGAAGATGAAATTCGATCGGCCGCGCCTTCCGTCTTTGCGACGACGGCGCACGAGAGTCGGAGCGAACGTTTCGCTCCTATTCCCACGATCGAAATCCTTCGTGGTCTTCGCAAGGAAGGGTTCGTGGTCGTCGGCGCAAAGCAGTCGGTGACGCGCATTCCCGGCAAGGACGATTTCACCAAGCATCTGATTCGTCTGCGTAAGGAAGGCGACAACAGTTTCGCGGTCGGTGACACCGTCGCGGAAATGCTGCTGAAGAATGCCAACGACGGGACGTCGGTTTACGACCTGTTCGCCGGGCTCTTCCGTATCGCTTGCCTCAACTCGCTAGTGACGATGAGTCAGAACGTGTCGGCCGTGAAGGTTCGTCACACCGGCAAGAACGTGATCGACAACGTGATTGAAGGAACGTTCACGGTCGTGGAAGACGCCAAGCTGGCCTTGGCCGCTCCCCAAGACTGGCCGAAGATCGTTCTTGACCGTGAAGAGCGTCTTGCGTTCGCGGAAGCGGCGCGGGTGCTGCGGTTCGGCGATGAAGAGGGGAACGTCAATACCCCGATCACCGCGAACCAGTTGCTTACCACGCGGCGTTCGGCCGATATGGAAAACAATCTCTGGGTCAATTTCAACACGATTCAGGAGAATGCAATCCGTGGCGGCCTGAAGGGAACGCGGATCGACACTACGGTTCGCCGTGGTCGTCGCCGAGTCACCACGCGTGCGGTCAACGGCATCGATCAGGATGTCAAACTGAACCGTGCGCTGTGGACCTTGGCCAACGAGATGGCCAAGATGAAGGGTTGGAAGTCGCCGCAGGAAGCGGCTGCTACTGCCTGAGTTCATCGACGGGACGGTGTCTCGTGCACCGTCCAACGATGCACTTTGCATCAATCACAGGAGAGAACCAATGAAGCTTTCGAAAAAGGAAATTGCGTCGGCTGTTCAGAAGGCGGCTGTCGGCTTCCTGATCCCGATCAACGGCGATATGCCCAAGCTGTACGCCAAGCTGGAAACCGCTGTTCGCGAAGACAAGTCAGCGGAAGAGCTGAAGGCGATCGTTGCAGCATCGCCCGGCGTAACGGCTGCCTGACATGTTCTTTTCGAAACACAAAGACCCTATCACCAAGCGACAACGGACCATGCTCATGGCGTGGGAGATCGTTGACGATGTCGAATGGGAAGCGATGGATGAAGGTCGTTTCTTCGTCCATCTGAAGTCAGAATATTTCTGGCCGTCCCCTTACGGGGACCAGCACACGAAGAGTTTCGGCAGTTATCGGGAAGCCGTTGACATGCTGAAGAAAGTCAAGCGCTGAAGTCCATCGACGGAGCGGTGATACGTCACCGCTCAACGATGCACTTTGCATCTTTCACAGGAGAACAATTGATGGCTTTGAAATTGACCAAGGATGAAATCAAGCAACGCGACGGATTCATTGCGGACCTTGAAAAGGGATCGAGCAATCTGGAAGAGGCCTTCAAGGTCTTCAACTCGGTGCTGGAAGGGGCACGCATTGATTTGCGCGATGCTGTCGGCAAGTACAACGAGGCGCTTGCCGCTGCGCGCGGCTTCGCGGAAGACATCGCCAGTCGACTCGAAGATGAGATCGACGATAAGTCCGAGAAGTGGCAGGAGAGCGACAAGGGCCAAGCGGCTGCTGCGTTCAAGGACGATTGGGAAAGCGTCGAATTTCAAGACGATCTGGACGCTGATGAAATCGCGCCCGGCGACATCGACTTCTCGGAACTGACTTTCGACGACGCCGAAAACCTTGGTAACATGAACGTCGAACCGGAAGAGTGACTGATGGCGCCGGTTCGGAAAGTGAAGCTTACGGGCGATCGGTCGATTGCGAGCAAGCTTCGTCGTCTCGCCTTTGAGCTGGAAGACGACGCCAATCGTCTTCGTCACGATCACGGCAAACCATACGACAGCTTGGCCAATGCGCTGTCGTCGATTTCGTCTCAACTCGGTAATCTAGGAAGGGGATTGGAGGAATAATGTCTGATGTAGACCCTGCTTATCTTCCGGGAGAGTTTTATTCTTGGGGAGCGCGGGGAGATATTCAATTCACAGGAGAAATCGAAATGGACCCGTTAGAAGGGATGACACAAGAGAAGTGGGGCAAACTTTCGGAAGCCCAACGCAAGACGCTTCGAAGCACAGTCAACCTGTCGCCGCAACTTGTCGGCAAGGAAGGCTGTCGCGTTGAAGTCGTTGACGAATACAATGAACGTCGCCGGTTCATCGTTGGTCGATCAACGGGATGGAAACCGTGCCACGTCGAACTGAAGAACCGCACCAGCTCCGGCGGTGGTGCGGCAGCCAAATACTACAAGTCGGTTCGGTATCTCGAAACGGTTTTCTTCCAATGACCAAGAGCGAAACGCTGTCACGCGAAGCCTTGATCGCTGACGCTATGGCCAAGGGCTTCAAGGTATCCGAACGAAAAGAAGGCGGTTGGATTGTGCACGTTCCTAACCGCAAGGGTCACCCTGCTAATGTGCAAGGTGATTTCAAATCCAAGGATCGAGCGTGGATGATCGCTGCCTCGCTCGCACAGGAATTCAAATGACTGACTACAACTCTTCACAGGAGACGAGACAATGACATCCTATTCAAATCCGAGAATGAGCGCGGCGATCGAGAATTGGCCGAGTGGTTCTCAGCGCGTGACGGCGATGTTCGTCATCGAACAAGATGACAAGCGCGGCGAACGTGCGGTTCGGGTGACAACCGGAGCACCGAAGAAACTGACCTTCAGCCGCAAGGCGCGCATCGTGGACGGCGACGACGGTCGAACTTACATAGCCCGGCTGACTGAATACGGTCATGTCAGCATCATGCCCGGTGACATGAAATTCGAACAGGAATCCATTCACGAGAACGATCCCCGTTACGACGAAATTCGTCGTCTCTTTTCCTGAGAGACGACGTCGAAATTCTAGCCGCCCGATGCAGGGCACAGGAGAATGAGACGATGAGAAGTGTTTCGAATACTACCGGAAATTTTGTCGCTGATGCTGTTGCGGCAAGTGTTATCGCTTGGTCGCCGCAGCAATCCGGATTTCTGGATTGGGCTTACAACGGCGTTGGTTCGTGTGTTCTGATTGCCGTTGCCGGAGCAGGCAAGACTACGGTGTTGCTCACCGCTGGCGAGAAGATGAAGGGTCAAGTGGCGTATGTCGCCTACAACAAGGACATCGTCGAAGAAACGAAGTTGAAGCTGAAAGAGCGCGGCGTCGATTGGAAAAAGATGCAAGCCGGTACGGCGCACAGTTTCGGGTTCTCGGCGCTTCGCAAGATGCTCGGCGACGTCAAGGTGGATGGCTACAAGGTTGATGGCATTATCGACACGATGCTTACCGACATGGATTACAGACACGTCCATACACTGGACAAGTACAAATCCAACGTGAAGCAACTCGTGTCCTTGGCCAAGCAAGGCATCTTCGGCATCGGCAATAATGACCATGCCGATGAATCGTCTTGGTACGCTCTCGCCGAGCACCATGACATCTTCGACGAATTCGATGAAGTTCAGCCGCCGGTCGAACGCATCATTCGATGGGCACAGGAAGTGCTCGCTCTTTCGAATGGCAATGATGAAGTGATCGACTATGATGACATGATCTATCTGCCGTTGCTTTACAAGGCGCGGTTTTGGCAGTTCGATGTCGTTATGATCGACGAAGCGCAGGATACCAACCGCGCACGTCGCGCCTTGGTCCGCGCCATGGTCAAGCGTGGCGGCCGTGTGATTGCTGTCGGTGACCCTCATCAGGCCATCTATGGTTTCACTGGTGCGGACAGCGACGCGTTGGAGTTGATCAAACAAGACTTCAATGCGATCGAACTGCCGTTGACGGTCAGCTATCGTTGCCCCCAGAAGGTCGTCAAATTTGCCCAGCAGTGGGTTAGTCATATCGAGGCCGCGCCTACGGCTCCCGAAGGGAACGTGGCGTCAATTACTATGGAAGATTTTCTGAAGCGCAACGACCTGACCAAGGGTGCGGCGGTGCTGTCGCGGACCAACAAACCGAATGTCGAACTGGCATTCAGTTTGATTCGTCGCAACATCCCGTGCCGGATCGAGGGCCGGGACATCGCCAAGACGATCGTCAAGTTGATGACCCGCTGGAAAGTCAAGACGTTGGACGCGTTGGAAGACCGCATGGCCAAGTATCTGGCCAAGCAAACGACGAAGCTGCTGGCTGCGAAAAAGGAAGTGCAGTTGGCGCGTCTGGAAGACACGATCGAAACGGTCAAGGTGATCATCGATCAGTGTCGTGCCGACAAGCAGCACGACATTCAGGACGCGGTGAACAGAGTCACGGCGTTGTTCGGTGAAGACATCAAAGATGTGTTGGTGTTGTCATCGATTCACAAGTCGAAAGGCCGTGAATGGGAAACGGTGTTTTGGCTTGATCGAATCGGTACTTGTCCGTCGAAATGGGCACGTCAGAAGTGGCAACAGGAGCAGGAGAAAAACCTGATGTATGTCGCCGCTACCCGTTCGAAGTCCAACCTGATCGAGATCATGATCTGAGAAAGGAAGGTGTTTCGTGAAACGTGTTTGTCAGACGTGGATTTCTTTCTTGCGATATTGGCGTCGCAACGAGAACCCACGGATCAAGAATGCGCGGCGAGAATATCGCCGCGCGACACGGAGGGTCTAATGCCCGTATCTCACATGAGCGATAGTTTTTGGTGGCTGGTTTCCGGCTACATCGTCTTCATGACATTTTTTATCCTTGTCGGTAAAAAGTGGATGTGACAAGTTCATCGACGGTGCGCTCTTTCGAGAGCGCACAACGATGCACTCCCGCATCAGCTTTGATCCTAACTTTATGAACTGGCACGTCAAACCTGCTTTTGCAGATGTGCGGCATTGATCCTGACAAAGGCTACTGTTCGCGAAGTCGAAATCGCTGAATGGTGCCTTGAAAAATACTACTATCAGGATCAAGCCGCTCAAGCGTTCATGCTGATAATTCGAGGTTGACGTTTCGACGGTGCGCTCTCAGGAGCGTACAACGAAGCGCCTTTGCTTCTATCTCTTTCACAGGAGGGCACATGACTACCCAGCAACAAGCACCTATGATCAATATCAACGGCACGTCGGCCGATGAGCTTCTGGCTCAAATCATCAATGCCATGGTCGCCTTGCGAAAGGCACAGCAAGCTATCACTGACGCCGCACCACATGGCCGTGACTATCAGACGGCTCCGGACGGTGCATACTTCCGGGTCGCTACTGCACAGCATCGATCGCGGCTTGTCCGCTTGACTGAAATTAGCCAAGAAATAGAAAACATCGGACAGCAAATCTGCGATCAGCGTGACGCGCTTAACGCAGCCAAGGTGACAAAGGCTGATACGACGGTGCATGATTTGGTTGCCGCCCCGTTGGAGATCGTTCTTGGAGGCGGGGGCGATGATGTGGGCTGAAGACGTCGCTGCGGCAATTGCATTGATCGCATTCGGTTTCGCTGTTCTCGTATGGGCGGCGATCCTTGAACACCCCGAATGGTTCGCTCAATAGGAGGATCGAATGAGTTATCGATTCCATCTCGCTTGCCCGGACTGCAACAGGACAACTGATCTGGTTCGCGAAGAACGCGTTCCGGCTCCCGACGTCAAATGCGGCGAATGCCTCATGGATCAAATCGAAGTCGTCGCAATTAAGGTAGTCAAGATTGAAGAAATTGACGAACCTTGGTGGAATGAAGAGTGGGGTTGATTAACTGAGGGTTTTTGCAATCCAGTGGGTTTAGCATAGACCGTGACAGTCGTGGCCCCACGCAGGACGATCGCAAAACTTAAACGAGCCTGAATAGGACGCCTCATTTTTCACAGGAGAATTTGAAATGTCGAAACCGGAAATGGAACTACTTTTGGATGGTAACCGTGGAATATACCTTCCAAAGTGTTTCGCCGACTACTTCTCTACAGGAGGTTTTGATCAAGTCAGTACGTTGATCAACGTGTCGGATGACGATTTGGAGCGACTTAAGAATGGCCCCGATTCAGTCTGGTATGACGAAGCATGGGTAAACGTTCTTGATCATGCTGTCGTCGTCAAAGATTCAGGCCAACGCTGTAAACTTCATCAGTCTGATGGAGGCGATCTATGGCTTGTGCCGGAGGGCATGCAATGGTCAGACTACAAAGATACGTTCGTCTGGCCGGAAGATGTTTCGCTTCCATTCATCGTCAAGCCGGATGAAAGAGATGGTGGCGATGAAGATTTCGATCCGCCGTCTTATCGCGAACCCGGCCGAGTGCTGTTCGCTTATTACCCGATCCCGAATGAGGAACCTGAAATCGAAATCTTCGATTTTGACGGTTCAGTCTTTTGGCTGAATGAAAGTGGTTTTCTTGATTACTGGATCAGAGACAACGTCGCATTGGAACTTGAAGGTTTCTATGTGCTGGAAGGAATCACCGGCAGCGCATGGAAAGATGATTTCACTGGTGAATACGACGAAGAATTCGAATTCGAACTTTGTCGTCGTGCATCCGATGAAGAAATCAAATTCGAAGCTTTGTTCGAACCACAGGAGAATACCGAAATGTCAAATACTGGTTGGATCGCTGTCGATCTGGACGGCACCATGGCTGAATATGATCACTGGCGCGGCGTCGAACATATCGGCAAACCGATCCCGCTGATGATCGAACGCGTCAAGCGTTGGCTTGCTGAAGGCCAAGAGGTTCGCATTTTCACGGCGCGGGTCAGCGGATCGCCTGCTGAAGTCGCAGAAGCCTATCCCCATATCGCATCGTGGTCTCTTGAACAGTTCGGAGAGATTCTCGAAATCACGTGCAAAAAAGATTACGGGATGATTCAGCATTGGGACGACCGATGCGTTCAAGTCATCCCGAACACGGGTCGGACGATCGCCGATGAACTCGAATCGGTTCGCTCAGCTCTGGCAGGAAAGGTGGCCAAGGATGTACACAGCGAATGATGCACGTCGTGAAGACATCGATAATTTGGACAACCGAATCAAAGCGGCTGTTCGATCGAGAGAAGGCGGTCCGCGTGGTGGTTATCTGCGGGTCTACATCGAAGACCCGTGGTTTCATCGGATCGAAGCTGAACTCGAAAAACGCGGCTTCACGAACATTCAGGTTCCGGACATCGTCTTGAAAGGCGGCGATGTCTACTTCGAATGGTGACGGCTTGATTCACAGGAGGAATAAAATGGATACGAAGCGATTGTACGATCTGCTGAACCAATGCACGGTGCTTCTCCGAAAGGGAGAAGTCGTGCGGGAAGAAACGCGGCCGGGAGTTCACGTCACGATAATTCAAGACATGCCCCACGTCGATGAAGTGTCGGCCAATTTCGAAAAGGTCGATATGGAGCTGCTGGCTATCGGCGTGAACAAGGTCAAGGCGGAAGAGCACCGAAACGAGTTCATCAGTCTGATGGACACCTACCCCGAACCGCAACGGTTGGCTGGTGGTCCTTCATATATCGAAGTCGGTAGCGTGATCGGAAGCCAAGGGGTTGCTTTCCAGATGTTTGCCATGGGCAAGGTCCTTGGTCTGTGGGATGTCATCACGCCGTCGAGCCTTGGCCTGACCGGCGAGGAAGCCCGCAACATCGCGGGCCAAGGCTTCATCATGATCACCGGCTATCACGGCGATACAAAGCGGGTGCAAGCATGAAGAAACCCGCGCAAACAAAATTCACCGTTGATTATCGACGGCGAACCACGATGCCGATCCGGGACATGGCCAAGGATGGAAAAATCGTCTTTCTTGTCGATGTCTATGGCTGGACTGCCAATGACGTTTGCATGATCCCCGGCGGCTCTGAACCCATGCGCAAGGCTGTTGAGCGCATGGGACTCGACCCTGAACGTTTCCAAGCCATGATCTGGGATGCCGATGTCGGCAATACCAGTCAACGTTCATTCGCAACTGACGTGCGGCGACGATGACGGTATCCATTGTCACCGTTCTACTGTTCGTCGCGTCAGCATTTGCCGGTTGGTGTCTCGGCGCATGGATTGTCAAAGGTTAGTTCATCGACGGTGCGCTCTTGCGAGAGCGTACAACGATGCACTTCCGCATCATTTCGAATTGATCACAGGAGCTAATCAGGATGTTCAAGTTTGATGGGTTGATCGATGACAAGGACGTGGTGAAATTGCACTACGCCTTGGCCGGACTGCGGGTCTTCAATCTGGAAGTTCGCCCGGCGAGCAACGTCAAGGCCGTGAAGAACGGCAAGGCGGAACCGGAAACCCACGATTCCGGCACCATGCCCGAACGCGTGGCTCAGGTGCTTCGCACCAACTACCAGACTGGCGCAACGTTCTCGCGACAAGACTTGTTCAATGTCGCACGTTCGCTCAGCTATGCACCGAATTCGCTGCTGGCGACGGCGTTGATCAAGGCCAAGATCGTCAAAAAGAAAAGCCGGGGTGCGTTCGTCCTGCTCCCCACCAAGTAATTTTCACGGATTGATTCACAGGAGTGATCGCTACCATGGCAAAGAAAGCAGTAAAGAAATCACGCGCAAAGAATTCGAAGCGCGTGGGGTTGAAGCCTTACGAAATCTATTGGTTCGAAGGTCAAGACCCTGTCGTCGAAAAGGTTCTCGACGCTGTCGATAAGGTCGGCGTGAAACCGAAAGCGCTCAGCACGGACAGCGGCGTCGCAGCTTCCACGCTTGGCAATTGGCGTTCAAAGAAGACCAAGCGGCCGCAGTTCGCCACCCTCAACGCCACACTGATGGCCATCGACAAGGAATTTGCCATCGTCAATCGGAAGTAATTTTCGATCGAGAAGACTTTCACAGGAGCGACAACCTACATGAATCTCAACATTCTCAGGAGAAAAACGATGCCCTATCAGACCGAACCACATGACGTTCGTTCCGATGGCCAATCGCATCCCCGTGATCTCGACGTGCCGGTGCGGCGGCCCGTCGAGTACGCGCACGGACATGATTATGACAATCGTGTCGGTCGCATAGACCGGGCTGTGGCGGCGATCGAAAACGAGCTGGAACTATACCGACCGCCTCCAAAACCCGAACCCATGCCAGACTATGTCGAACCCCGTGACAATGTACCGCCAGTCGGTGCGCTGTCGGCGGAAGCCATCGTCAAGGACTTCGAAAAGACGGCCAAGGGGATCGAGTCGCTGGCGGCCGAACTGGCGGAAGCGGCAAACCGTTGCGCTGTCGAGTTGGTGACCTTGACCCGGAAATACGAAGAGCTTGGCAACGACGTGAAAGCCGTCGTCGAACACGTCAGGGAAACAGCGGCGGCTTATCGTGATGAAGCCAAAACCGTGTTCGTTCGGATCGAAGACACCACTCTTCGCATGCAGGAAGTCCGCAAGATGTCGGATGCCATGCGGGAACGCTTAGATCGGAAGGCACACGTCTGAACTCCAGT
>ERZ650309.77-NODE-77-length-46222-cov-5.826196_pt1 | contig 46222 bp, 39 predicted proteins | sample MGYA00376245_ERZ650309 | MGnify/ENA primary metagenome ERZ650309 (study PRJEB26733, sample SAMN07839294) | wastewater metagenome | biome: urban; feature: wastewater treatment plant; material: waste water | place: USA: North Carolina | collected 2016-04-26 ... | reverse complement strand
TTCAGCTCGGCGTCGGTCAGCGCCAGGCGGCCGGCGATGCGCATCACCAGGTCGCGCTCCTGGCTCGCGACCTTGAGGTCGGTCCAGACGAACGAGCACACGAACCGCATCAGGTTCATGCGCTCCACGGCGGTCATCTTCATGCGCGCAGTGGACCGCCGCGGCGCCGCGAACGCCAGCGACTGACGGCGGCGTTCGCGGCGCTGGGCAAGGAAGGCTGCGGCGGGTGCCATGCCACGTTCCGGGCGCCCATGAACTGAGGTCACGCATCTTGAATCGGACGGCGGCGTCACTTCTCGGGGCGGTCCTTCTCCTTTCGGCGGGGACCGCCGGCGCCGCCACCGCCATTGGCCTGCCAGGGTTCGATGATCACCTGCATGCCCTTGACGTTGGTCGCGTAATCGACGATCGCCTTGTAGCGGTCAAAGTACAGTTTGTAGTTACCGGCCGGCGACGCCGGGATCGGGCCCATCAGACTCGCTTGCATGGCTTCCCAGGAAAACAGAAAGCGGATCGTGGTCATGCCCTTGCCCGCGAAGTAATCGATCAAGCGGGTGTCATGCACCGGATAGTGGGTGCCGCCAACTGGACCGCTGGCCTGCGGGTAGTCGGCGTAGTACATCTCCATGCCGACCACATTGGTGCGCGGCGCCAAATCCTTCTTCGTCAACGACGAGGACGCAGCGGCGTTCGCGGCGGGCGCCCCCGGCTTCCAGCGCACGCATGTGGTCGAGGGCGCGGGCCATTCGGTACAGGGTGATCAACCTGCCGCGCTCATTGAGATCCTGCGGGGTGTGCTCGCCCGATAGCGTAGGGCCATGACGCGTATCGGTGTTCAACTGCAGCCCCAACACTGTCCCGACTACGGTCTGATGCGCGACGCCGTGCGCCGGTGCGAAGATCTCGGCGTCGACGTCGTCTTCAACTGGGACCACTTCTTCCCGCTCTACGGCGACCCCGACGGCGCACACTACGAATGCTGGACCATGCTCGGCGCATGGGCTGAGCAGACCTCGCGCATCGAGATCGGTGCCTTGGTCAGCTGCAACTCGTACCGCAACCCCGAACTGTTGGCGGACATGGCGCGGACGGTCGACAACATCTCGGGTGGAAGGCTGATCCTGGGCATCGGATCCGGCTGGAAAGAAAAGGATTACGACGAGTACGGCTACGAATTCGGCACGGTCGGAAGCAGACTCGATGACCTGGCGGACGCGATGCCGCGCATCGTGTCGCGGCTGGCCAAACTGAATCCGGCGCCGGTGCGGGACATTCCGATCCTGATCGGTGGGCAGGGTGAACGCAAGACACTCAAGCTCGTCGCGCAATACGCGCAGATGTGGCACGGGTTCACCACACCCGAGACCTACCCCGACAAGGCCGCGGTGCTCGAGCGCCATTGCGCCGACATCGGCCGGGATCCGGTCACCATCGAACGCTCTGCCGGGGTCGAGAACGCCAACGGTGTGCGCCGGGGCGAAGGAGTGGCCGGATTGATCGCCAACGCGGAAGCCCTTACCGCCCTTGGTGTTTCATTGCTGACGGTAGGAGTGAACGGGCCCGACTACGATCTGGGTGCGGCCGAGGCGCTCTGCCGTTGGCGCGAGCAGCGTTAGCTGCCCCGATGAACTCCGGGCGAGCACAAGGCTGCACCTTCAGCCAGGCACCCACTAGGTTTGCCGGCGTGATCGGATTCCTGCGCGCAGCGGTCGTACTGCTCGTTGCGCTCCTGGTGGCCATGCTGAGCCCGGCGTTCCCAGCCGGCGCGAAGCCGGATCAGTGTGCCCCCGCCGGCGCGCAGAGCGCGAGTGCACTCCCGGCGAATCTGTCTGTGGCAGCTCAAGGCAACGGCACCGACAAATACACCACACCTGGGGTACAACCACTTTCGTCGGTGCGGCCGGGCGCTCTGGGGTTGGGCACCCCCGGCGTGCTGACCGTCGGCACCTTGTCCGATGCCCCGCCGAGCATCTGCATCAACTCGGCCGGTCAGTTCACCGGCTTCGACAATGAACTGCTGCGCGCCATCGCCGCGAAGCTGGGTCTACAGGTGAACTTCGTCGGCACTGACTTCTCCGGCCTGTTGGCTCAGGTCGCCGGAGGCAGATTCGACGTCGGGTCATCGTCGATCACCACCACCGACGCCCGGCGTCGCACAGTCGGATTCACCAATGGCTATGACTTCGGCTACTTCTCGTTGGTCGTGCCCAGCGGATCGCCCATCTCAGGGTTCGCCGCCCTGAAACCCGGAATGCGGATCGGCGTCGTGCAAGGCACGGTGCAGGAGGCGTACGTCATCGACACCCTGCACATCGATCCGGTGAAATTTCCGGACTACAGCACGGTTTACGCCAACGTGAAGACCCGGCAGATCGATGCGTGGGTGGCACCATCACAACAGGCCTCCGGCTCGGTGCAGCCCGGTGACCCCGCACGGATCATCGAAAACACTTTCAGCTTGGACAATTTCGTCGCATACGCAGTGGCCTCGAACAACCGGCCGCTGATCGACGCGCTGAACTCCGGCCTGGACGCCGTAATTGCCGACGGCACCTGGTCCCGTCTGTACTCGGACTGGGTGCCCCGCGCTCTGCCACCTGGCTGGAAGCCCGGATCAAAGGCCGCTCCCCTACCGCAACTGCCTGAATTCAACGCGATAGCCGCCGCGCACAACCACGCCCCCAGCACCGCCGGCGCACCGAAATCCGCACTCGCACAACTCAAAGACACCTTCCTGGACTGGCAGCTGTACCGCCAGGCCATACCCGACCTGTTCAAGACCGGTCTGCCCAACACGCTGATCCTGACCCTGTCGGCGAGCGTGATCGGGCTGATCATCGGCCTGGCCCTTGCGGTGGCAGGTATTTCGCGGTCGCGTTGGCTGCGCTGGCCGGCCCGCATCTACACCGACATCTTCCGCGGGCTTCCCGAAGTGGTCATCATCTTGGTGATCGGTCTGGGCATCGGCCCCATCGTCGGTGGCCTGACCGGAAATGACCCCTACCCCTTGGGAATTGCGGCCCTGGGCCTGATGGCAGGCGCCTACACCGGGGAGATCCTGCGATCCGGCATCCAGAGCGTGGAGGCCGGCCAACTCGAAGCGTCGCGGGCACTGGGCTTCAGCTACCCGTCATCGATGCGACTTGTCGTTATCCCCCAAGGCATTCGACGAGTGCTGCCGGCCTTGGTCAACCAGTTCATCTCACTACTGAAGGCGTCGTCGCTGGTGTATTTCCTGGGACTGATCGCCAGTCAACGTGAACTGTTCCAAGTGGGCCGAGATCTGAACGCGCAGACCGGAAATCTGTCACCCTTGGTCGCTGCCGGATTGTTCTACCTGGCACTGACGATTCCCCTGACCCATCTGGTCAACTACATCGACAACCGGCTCAGCACCGGTCGTCCCACAGCCGAAGTCGAGGTGGCGGCGTGAAGTCGGTCTCCCTGGCCGCCAAGGACATTCATCTGAACTTCGGGAGCACCACGGTGCTGCGCGGCGTCGACCTGGACGTCCCCGCCGGCACGACCGCGGCCATCATCGGTCCGTCGGGTTCGGGTAAGTCGACGTTCCTGCGCACCTTGAACCGGCTGTACGAACCCGACAAGGGCGACGTGCTGTTGGACGGCCGCTCCGTGCTCGGCGACGACCCCGACCGCCTGCGCCAACGCATGGGCATGGTGTTCCAGCAGTTCAACCTCTTTCCGCATCGCAGTGTGCTCGACAACGTGACGCTGGCACCGCGCAAGCTCAAGGGTCTGAGCACCGACGCAGCCCGCGCCCTGGCACTGGAGCAGTTGGACCGCGTGGGCCTCAAGCACAAGGCAGACGTCCGGCCCGGCACCCTCTCGGGCGGCCAGCAACAACGCGTCGCGATCGCCCGCGCCTTGGCGATGTCCCCGGAGATCATGCTGTTCGACGAGGCCACCTCGGCGTTGGATCCGGAGTTGGTCAAGGGCATCCTCGCGCTGATCAGCGAGCTGGGCGAGGACGGCATGTCGATGGTGGTCGTCACGCACGAGATGGGCTTCGCGCGTTCGGCCGCGGACTCGGTGGTGTTCATGGACGAGGGTCGGGTCATCGAAGCAGGCCCGCCGGAGCAGATTTTCGAGGCAGCCACAACGGAAAGACTTCGCAAATTTCTTGCCCAGGTGCTCTAATGCGCGACCGCTACCGGCATATCGGTTAGACTGTCGAACTATGTCGTCGACGGAGCCGCAGGTCGCGGACCTCGCAGGTGAACTGCAGCAGGTCCTGGCCAAGCTGTTCAACGTCATGCGGCGTCGCACCGAGCCCAAGAGCGACGACTCCGGCGCTGATCTGACCCTGGCTCAGCTATCGATTCTGCTGACGCTGCTCGACCGCGGCCCGATCCGCATGACCGAACTGGCGGCGCACGAACGTGTCCGCACGCCCACCACGACGGTGGCCATCCGGCGTCTGGAGAAGCTCGGCCTGGTCAAGCGGTCCCGTGACCCATCTGACCTGCGTGCCGTACTGGTCAACGTGACCCCGACCGGACTCGTGCAACACCGCGAGGCCTTGGAGGCCCGGCGCCAGGTGCTGATCAGCATGCTGTCCAAGCTGACGCCCGAGGAGATCGACAACGTCGCCAAGGCCATCGCTCCGCTCGAGAAGCTGGCGGCCCGCTCGGACGATTGCCCCAATCCCGTCGGCCCCTGCAGCTGACTTTCAGCCCAGCCAGTCCAATACGGACGCCGCCGTCCACGACTGCTGCATGCTCCCCAACGGTTCTCCCGTGAACGGTTCGTAGTACTCCGCGAACGTCCCGTCGCTGGCCTGCCGCAGACCTTCGCGCCGCAGCATCGACGCCCGCTCGGCCCAACCGCGCCGCGCGAAACACCATGAGAACAACCACGTCATCACCGGCCAGACCGGACCGCGCCAGTATTCGCGGGACCGGAAGTCCCTCGAGACCGGCGAGGTCGACGGGATCAGCGGATATTTCAGGTCCGGGTGACCGCAGAACCGCGGGCCCTCCAGAAGCCTGAGCAGAGTGCGCTCGCGCTCGTGCGGTAGACCACCGCACAGCAGCGGCGCGAATTGCGCCACCGTCTCGCTGGCAATCCAGCGCTCGGCGCGCAGATCGAAATCCCTTGCCGCGCCGGTGCGTTCATCAGCGGTGGCGACGACCCCCTGCCGGAATCGCTCAGCCCACGAATAGAGTTCGCGCACATCGGAATTCGGCCGCTTGTAGTCCTCGCCGATCTCGGCGAGGACGGTACACGCGACAGACAGGATGGCAGAGACGAACACGTCCTCGACCGCGAAACTCATGACCTTGGGCAGTAACCCGTCGTCGTACCGGACAGACTTCATCTCCTCGAGCAGCCACAGGTACCGGTCGTACTCCACGTCGGAGGGACGCTGAGTCGCATCGGTGACGATCGTGTTGTCCTCGCGCTGATACTCCGGTACCTGACCGGGAATCACGTTGGCGTAGGCGCTATCCCAGCGCGGAGAATTGTCCATGCCGGACTCCCAGCCGTGGTACAGCGTCACCCGTCCACGCTCCTGCGGGTCACGCGCCTCGGCCAGCCAACGATGCCAGCGCACCAGGTCGCTCCACCGACGGTCCAGAAACGATTCGGCGACCACGCGCGTCGACCGGCCCCGGGTCTTCGCGTGGTCCAGAATCCGTTGCACCGCAATGGCATGCACGGGTGGCTGGGTGATCCCCGAGGTCTCCCGGGTGCGCGGCGCATTGATCGCCAACGTCGCGGTCTCCCAGCGGGCCGGCCCCGGGAAGTACCCGTCGACCCCGTTGGCGAACACGATGTGCGGGATCATCCCGTTGGCCCACTGCGCCGAGAGCAGCGTGTCGAGTTCGACCACAGCGCGCTCCACGCTCAGCGATGCCAGCCCGATCGAGACGAACGCCGCGTCCCAACTCCACATGTGCGGGTAGAGCAGCGGTGCCGCGGTCGTCATCACCCCCAGGTCATTGCCCCGCAACAGGTAGGCGGCGCGGGCCGCGAGCTGCGTAGGCGCGAAGCTGGGGTCCGGTGGCATGGCATCAATAATGCTCTGGCCGCCCCCGGTTCGCAGGTCGGTACGCTGCCAGACATGCCGACCGCAATGATCACCGGTGCTTCCCGAGGCCTCGGCGCGGCCATTGCCGAAGCGCTGGCGCCGACCCACACGCTGTTCCTCGCCGGCCGTCCGTCCGCCGAACTGGACGCCGTCGCCGAGCGCCTGGGCGCAACGACATGGCCGATGGACCTGACGTCGTCCGAACAGATCGAGATGACCGTCGAGCCGATCGTCGAACTCGACGTACTGATCCACAACGCCGGGGTGGCCTACCCCGGCCGCGTCGGCGAGTCCTCGATCGACGAATGGCGTGCCACCATGGAAGTCAATGTGCTTGGTGCCGTGGCACTTACGTTGCCCCTGCTGCCGGCACTGCGGGCCGCGCGGGGTCAGGTGGTGTTCATCAACTCCGGTGCCGGCCGCTCACCCTCGCCCGGGTTGGCGGCCTACGCCGCAAGCAAATTCGCGCTCCGCGGCTTCGCCGATGCACTGCGCGCCGACGAGCCCTCACTGCGCGTGACGACCGTGTACCCGGGCCGTATCGACACCGACATGCAATGGAACCTGGTGGCCTACGAGGGCGGTACCTACGAGCCGGAAAGATTCCTCAAGCCCGCGACTGTGGCACAGGTGATCGCCCAGGTCGTCGCCACACCGGATGACGCCCACCAGCACGAAGTCATCATCCGCCCCCGCTGACCCCTTGCGATTTGTGCACGATTTTCCGTGTGTACCACGGAAAATCGTGCACAAATCACGGGTTAGGCGACGATGTTGACCAACCGGCCGGGTACCACGATGACCTTCTTCGGCGTGGCGCCCCCCAGGAAGGCCTGCACCTTCTCGTCGGCCAGGGCCGCAGCCTCGAGCGTGGCTTTGTCCGCGTCGGCGGCGACGGTCACCTTGCCGCGGACCTTGCCGTTGACCTGCACCGGGTACTCGACGGTGTCGTCGACCAGATACTTCTCGTCGGCAGCCGGGAACGGGCCGTGCGCCAACGACGCGTCATGTCCGAGACGACGCCACAGCTCTTCGGCGAGGTGCGGCGCAAGCGGCGCCGTCATCAGCACCAGTGGTTCGACGGCCGCACGCGAGGTGATGCCCGCCTTCGTCAGGTGGTTCGTGTACTCGATGAGCTTGGCCGCCGCGGTGTTGTTACGCAGGGCCGCATAGTCTTCCGCGACACCGGCGATGGTCTTGTGCAGCGCCCGCAGCGTCTCGTCGGACAACTCATCCTCGGAAACCCTGGCGGCCCCGGTGTTTTCGTCGACGATGACGCGCCACACCCGTTGCAGGAACCGGTGCGCACCGACGACGTCCTTGGTCGCCCAGGGGCGGGACGCCTCCAACGGACCCATCGACATCTCGTAGACGCGCAGGGTGTCGGCGCCGTACTCGTCACAGATCTCGTCCGGTGAGACCGAGTTCTTCAGGCTCTTGCCGATCTTGCCGAATTCCTGATTGACCTCAGCACCCTCGAACCAGAATTTCCCATCCCGCTCAACGACTTCCGCGGCCGGCACGTAGCTGCCACGGGCATCGGTGTAGGCGAAGGCCTGGATGTACCCCTGATTGACCAGGCGCCGGTACGGCTCGCGCGACGACACGTGGCCGAGGTCGAACAGCACCTTGTGCCAGAACCGTGAGTACAGCAGATGCAGCACCGCATGCTCGACGCCGCCGACGTACAGGTCGACGCCACCCGGGTCACCTTCGCCGTGCTCGGCGGGCCGTGGACCCATCCAGTACGCCTCGTTTTCCTTGGCGCAGAAGGTTTCCGAGTTGTGCGGGTCGGCGTACCGCAACTCGTACCACGAGCTGCCCGCCCACTGCGGCATGACGTTGGTGTCGCGGGTGTAGGACTGCAGCCCGTCACCCAGGTCGAGATCCACGTGTACCCAGGACGTGGCCTTGTTCAACGGAGGCGACGGCTCGCTGTCGGCGTTGTCCGGGTCGAACAACACCGGTGAGTAGTCCGGCACATCCGGAAGCTCGACCGGCAGAACAGAATCCGGCAACGGATGGGCTCGGCCGTCGGCGTCGTAGACGATCGGGAACGGCTCGCCCCAGTAACGCTGACGCGCAAAGAGCCAGTCGCGCAGCTTGAATTCGACGCGACCCTGGCCGCGGCCCGCGTCGACCAGTCGCGAGGTGACCAACGCCTTGGCGTCGGCCACCGACAGCCCGTCGAGGTAGTCGGAGTTGACCAACGCGCCGTCGCCCGTGTGCGCGGCTTCCGAAAGATCGCCGCCGGCAATGACTTCCACGATCGGCAGGCCGAATGCCGTGGCGAACTCCCAGTCCCGCTGATCATGGCCGGGAACTGCCATGATGGCGCCGGTGCCGTAACCGGCCAGCACGTAGTCGGCGATGAAGATCGGAACCTGCTGTCCGTTCACCGGGTTGGTCGCATAGGCGCCGGTGAACACACCGGTCTTGGTCTTGTTCTCCTGGCGCTCCAGGTCGGACTTCGCGGCGATCGAAGCGCGGTATGCGGCAACAGCTTCCGCAGGTGTCGCCGAATCGTAGGTCCACCGTGCATCGACACCCTCCGGCCAGGAAGCACTGACCAGCGAGTCGACCAGATCATGCTCGGGCGCCAGCACCAGATAGGTCGCACCGAACAGGGTGTCGGGCCGGGTGGTGAAGACCTCGATGTCCGACGCGCCAGGCGCCGAGAACAGCACAGCCGCGCCCGTCGATTTACCGATCCAGTTGCGCTGCATGGCCTTGACCTTGTCGGGCCAATCCAGCACGTCCAAGTCTTCGAGCAGTCGGTCCGAGTACGCGGTGATGCGCATCATCCACTGCCGCAGGCGCTTCCGGAACACCGGGAAGTTGCCGCGTTCACTGCGGCCGTCGGAGGTGACCTCCTCGTTGGCCAGCACGGTGCCCAGCCCCGGGCACCAGTTGACCATCGAGTCCGAGCGGTACACCAGACGGTAGGAGTCGACCACGTCGGCGCGCTCGCCAGCGGACAGGGACGACCAGTCCTGGCCGGCCACAACGCTTGCGCCAGAATCAAATTCGGCGATCAGCTCAGAGACCGGGCGGGCCTTACCCAGAGCCGGATCGAACCAGGCGTTGTAGATCTGCAGGAAGATCCACTGCGTCCACTTGTAGAAGTCGACGTCGGTGGTGGCAAAGCTACGTCGGGAGTCGTGGCCCAGGCCCAACCGCCCCAGCTGCCGGCGGAAGTTGACGATGTTGGCCTCGGTCCGCGTCCGCGGATGGGTACCGGTCTGTACGGCGTACTGCTCGGCCGGCAGGCCGAACGCGTCGAAGCCCAGAGCGTGCAGCACGTTGCGGCCGGTCATCCGGAAGTACCGGGCATAGACGTCGGTGGCGATGTAGCCCAGCGGATGCCCGACGTGCAGGCCATCACCGGAGGGGTACGGGAACATGTCCTGCACGAACATCTTGTCCGCGGGGACTGCCGAGCCGTCGGTGGGTGCCAGCGAGCCGACGGGGTTGGGCACGTGAAACGTTCCGAGCTCGGCCCAGGTCTGCTGCCAGTCCGCCTCGATCCGGCCGGCCAACTCCGCGGTATAGCGGTGCTGCGGGCTGTCGGCGTCGACAGACGCCTCGGCACCGGTGTTGGCCTGCGCGTTCGGGGATTCACTCACGTGCACAGGGTAGTAAACCAACCTCACGTGACCTGCATCGCGCTGACCGGAAGCCACGCACCCGCCGGATTGTCTCGGTTGCGTTGCAGTGCGGTCAGGGCACGGTTGCAGCTGCGTTTCGCGTCTGGAACACCCTCGTTTGTGCTGGATACAGTCGGCGCCTGAGCTTCGGTGGATATACGTGAGCGACCCGGAAGGACCGACGTCATATGTTCTCAAGCGCCCGCAACTGGCGGCTTCTGGCAGGTGGGGTCGCCGCAGGTGTGGCCGGCGTCGTCGGCTTCGCGGGTAACACCGCCGCCGCCCAGCCGGTCGCCCCGCCCCCACCGGCTCCGGCCACCGTGACGCAGACCGTCACCGTCCAGGCCGCCGCGCCCTACGCGCCGCAAGCTCCCGTCGCCACCCCGGCGTTCGTACCGGCCGCACTTCCTCAGCCCGGCGCTGTGCCGCAGCCCGCTGCACCCGTCCTGCCTCAGCCTGCCGCACCCGCACCGGCCCCCGCCGCGGTTCCTGCGCAACCGACCATCGCGCCCGCCGCATCCGGCACCGTCGCCGACGACCTCCGCGCCCATGGCGTGACCCTTGCGCCTCAGGTCGCCCGCGGCTTCACCGCACTCAACATCGTGCTGCCCATGCCGACCGGCTGGACCAACGTCCCGGACCCCAACGTGCCGGACGCGTTCGCCGTGATCGCCGACCGGGTCGGCGGCGACGGCCTGTACACCAACAACGCCCAGCTGGTCGTCTACAAGCTGGTCGGCGGCAACTTCGATCCACATGAGGTCATCAGCCACGGCTACATCGACAGCCAGCAGCGGGTGGCGTGGAACAGCACCGACGGCTCGATGGCCGACTTCAACGGCATGCCGTCGTCGATCATCGAAGGCACGTTCCGCGAGAACAACATGACGCTGAACACCTCGCGGCGCCATCTGATCGCGACCTCCGGGGCCGATCACTACCTGGTGACCCTGTCGGTGACCACCAGCGCCCAGGCCTCCGTCGCCTCGGGCGGTTCCACCGACGCGATCATCAACGGATTCCACGTCAGCGCCCCGGGCGCGCCCGCCCCGGCTCCGGCCCCGCCGGCTCCAGCCGCCGCGCCCGCACCGGCCGCCGCCGCGGCCTTGTCCGCTCCGCTGCCGGGTCTTGCCCGTTAGGTTCTGACGGCCTCGGCCTCGTATCCTGGGGCCATGCTCATCGCTGCAGTCCTGTGCCTCTGCGCGGCTGCCGTGACCGCAGCTGTCGGCTTCTGGTCGTGGAAGCGTCCCCGCTCCACCGAGATCGTTCCGCTGGTTCTGCGTTCGGTGGCACCCATCCAGCTGGTCTGCGCGGTGATGCTCGCCGCCGGCGGCGCCGTTGCGCTCACCATGCCGCGCCACATCGGTCTGACCGTCCTGGTCGTGTGCGTGGTCGGGGCCATCGGAACACTCACCGCAGGCTGCTATCAAGGCGCCAAGGCCGGTGCCGCGATGCTCGCTGCGGAATCCGGCGCCTCTGCCGACAGCTGCGCGGGAAGCTGCGCCAGCTGCACGCTCAGTTGCAACTAGTTCCGGTTGACGTCGATCGGGTGCGTCGCCAACAACGCGGTCGGTAGCGGCTGACGCCGCAGCACCCGGGCCCACAGGTCCACGCGTGGTCCGACCAACACATCCGACGGCAGACCGGACAACACCATCCAGTCGTCGCGGTCGATCTCGCCGTCGAGCTGACCCACCGACCAACCCGAATATCCGGCGTAGATCCGCACGCCCTCGACCGCCGACTCGATCACCTCAGGGTCGGCATCCAGGTCGACCATCGCGATACGGCCCTGCACGTGACGAAGACCCGGCACCGCGGACGCCTCGACGCCGACCTTCAGCTGGGCCAGGCACAGCGCAGAGTCACGCTTGACCGGACCGCCGATGAACATCGACTTCGGCTTGGCCGCCAACTTCGCCCACTGCGGCAACACGTTGTACACCGCGGTCTCGCTGGGGCGGTTCAACACAACCCCGAGCGTGCCGTCGTCGTTGTGCTCGACGATGTAGATGACGCTCCGGCGGAACGTCGGCTCCAGCAGGTCGGTGTTGGCCAACAGCAGCGTCCCAGCGCGCACCCGCGCAGCAACTGGGGCGATGAAATCGTCCGGATCCTCTGACTGCGCCACGCGTCCATCATCGCACCTGTGGCCCTTCTACCGGCCGACCCGATACGGCTTGCCGGGATATTTGTAGTGTTGGTGTCAATGGCCGGCGACGATCACCCCGCGCAACCAGATGCCACATCTGGAACAGCGCAAACACGTAGGCACACTGCGGTCTTACGGTCGATCCGGGCATTGCCCGAATTCCGTCGGCTCCTGGAGATCCGGGCCGTCAGTCAGTTCGGCGACGGTCTGTTCCAAGCCGGTATGGCCGGCGCACTGCTGTTCAACCCGGAGCGCGAAACGAACGCCTGGGCCATCGCCGGATCGTTCGCGGTGCTGTTCCTGCCGTACTCACTGCTGGGTCCGTTCGCGGGCGCGCTGCTGGACCGCTGGGACCGCCGCCAGGTGCTGATCGTCGCCAATCTGGTTCGTCTGGTGCTGATGATCCTGCTCGGCACCTTGCTGGTCACCAACGCACAAGACCAGCCGATCCTGGTGGGCGCCCTGGTCATCAACGGCTTCACCCGCTTCGTGTCATCGGGTCTGTCAGCGGCACTGCCGCACGTGGTCCCCGGGCAACAGGTCGTGTCGATGAATTCGGTGTCCACCGCGGTCGGTGCGCTGGCGGTTTTCCTGGGCGCGAACTTCATGTTGTTGCCGCGGTGGCTGCTCGGTTCGGGCGACGCCGGCGCGGCCGCGGTGATCTGGCTGGCGACCGTGCCGGTGTGCCTCGGCCTGTGGCTGTCGATCCGGATCCACCCGCACATGCTCGGCCCGGACGACAGCGGCCGCGCGGCCCACGGCTCGGTCTTCTACGTGGTGTCGACCGGCTGGGGCTACGGCCTGCGGACCGTGGCCGGCGTGCCCGCAGTGGGTGCGACACTGGCCGCTCTCGCCTCACACCGGATGGTGTTTGGGATCAACACCTTGGTCGTGCTGGTGATGGTGCGGCACGGTCCGACAGAGAACGTCGCGGGCTTCGGTGTCGCCGTGGTGTTCGTGGCGGCAGCCGGCCTGGGATCGTTCCTGTCCAATGCGATCACGCCCGCGGCCATCCGCCGGTGGGGCCGCATCGCGACGGTCAACGGGGCCCTGGCCTTGGCAGCGTTGGTCCAACTCGGCGCAGCGACCCTGCAACTGCCGGTGATGCTGGGCTGCGGGCTGGTGCTCGGTTGCGCCGGCCAGGTGGTCAAGCTGTGCGCGGATTCGGCGATGCAGCTCGACGTCGACGACGCCTTGCGTGGCCACGTCTTCACCGTGCAGGACTCGTTGTTCTGGATGGCGTTCATCGCGGCCATCGCCCTGTCCGCCACGGTGCTCCCGGCTGACGGACGTTCGGTGCTGTTGGTCGCGTCGGGCTCGGCGGTGTACCTGGTCGGCCTGGCCGCGCACACTGCACTGATGCGTCGCACTGTGCGTCCGGCCTGAAACCGCCGGGGCTATGGTTGCGCCATGGCCGACACCGCTGCCGCTGTCATTGCCGATCTGAGCGCCGAGAGCGACGACCTCGACAGACTTGTCGGCCCGTTGTCCGACGCCGACTGGGGACAGCCGACCCCCGCTGAAGGTTGGACCATCGCGCACCAGATCGCCCACCTGTGGTGGACCGATCGCGTGGCCCTGCTCTCGGTGACCGACGAGCCCGGTTTCAACGCCGTGCTGACCGAGGCCGCCAAAGACCCGTTCGGTTTCGTCGATGCGGGTGCCGAAGAACTCGCACTGACCGCACCCGCGGAACTGCTGGCCCAGTGGCGCGCCACCCGCGCTGCGCTACACGCCGCACTGCGCACGGTCGAAGCCGGCCGCAAGTTGCCGTGGTTCGGCCCGCCGATGAGCGCCGCGTCGATGGCCAGTGCCCGGTTGATGGAGACCTGGGCCCACGGTGCCGATGTGGCCGACGCCCTCGGCGTCCGCCGGGTCCCGACGGCGCGGCTGCGGTCGATCGCTCACATCGGGGTCCGCACAAGGGATTTCGCGTACTCGGTCCACGGTCTGACCCCGCCGGCCGAGATGTTTCACGTGGAACTTTCTGCGCCCGACGGCGGTGTGTGGACCTGGGGACCCGACGATGCTGCCCAACGGGTCACCGGCTCGGCGGAGGACTTCTGCCTGTTGGTCACCCAACGCCGGGCACCACGCGACCTCGATGTGACGGCCGTCGGTGAGGATGCACAGAAGTGGCTGACCATCGCCCAGGCCTTCGCCGGACCGCCCGGGAAGGGCCGCGGCTAGCGATCCCGCACCTCGCTCGCGGCATCGGCGGCACCGTCGCCGTCAGAGTCCGAGAGCTTGAGATCCCAGTGCCCGTCGCCGTCGATGTCGACGAACGCCGCAGGACCCGCGAAGACCCGATCGGCCAATCCGTTGCCGTCGATGTCGACCAACCGGTCATCAGCGGTGCCGCCGCCGTCGAAGTCCACCAGCGGCCCACCCGAATGCCCGACCCCATCCAGACCGAACCAGCGCAACCCCGCACCGCCGGCGGTCCAGGTACCCGTCCCGTCGTCGGTGAGCATCGTGCGCGCGCCGGCCACATCGATCACGGCGTGGTCGGCGTGCCCGTCACCATCGAGATCGGCGAGGGCGTCATCGAACAACCCGTCACCGTCGACATCGAGCGCCACACCGTCGAGCACCCCGTCGCCGTCGACATCCAACGACGGCTGCGCAGGCCACCACGACGCTGATCCATCTCCATCACTGAGGCAATAGTCCATACCTGGTTGGACGCACGATCAGCCTCTGGCGTTCCACCATTTCTGCAATTCGTCGATCGCCTCGTCATGGCTGAGCGGGCCGCGGTCCAGCCGCAGCTCCTTCAAGAACCGCCACGCCTCGCCGACCTGTGGCCCCGCGGGAATCCCGAGCAGCCGCATGATCTCGTTGCCGTCGAGGTCGGGCCTGACGCGATCGAGGTCCTCCTGCGCCGCCAGCTCGGTGATGCGGGTTTCCAGACCGTCGTAGTTCGCCTGCAGGCGCGCAGCACGGCGCTTGTTACGGGTCGTGCAGTCCGCACGCACCAGCTTGTGCAGCCGGCCCAGCAGCGGGCCGGCGTCGGTCACGTAGCGCCGGACCGCCGAGTCCGTCCAATTGCCGGTACCGCTCGAGTCCGCATAGCCGTGGAACCGCAGATGCAGATACACCAGCTGCGACACGTCGTCGACCATCTGCTTGGAGTACTTGAGCGCGCGCATCCGTTTGCGCGTCATCTTGGCGCCGACCACCTCATGGTGATGGAAGCTCACTCCCCCGTCGGCCTCGTGGCGACGGGTGTCCGGCTTGCCGATGTCGTGCAGCAGCGCCGCCCAACGCAGCACCAGATCCGGGCCGGCGTCCTCGAGGTCGATCGCCTGTCGCAGCACCGTCAGCGAATGGTGGTAGACGTCCTTGTGCTGGTGGTGCTCGTCGATCGCCATGCGCATGGCACCGATCTCGGGCAACACCACGTCGCCCAGACCTGTCTGCACCATCAGGTCCACGCCGGCCATCGGGTCCGCGCCGAGCACCAGCTTGTCGAGCTCGGCGGCCACCCGCTCGACCGTGATGCGGCCCAGTTGCGGTGACATCTCCAACAACGCCTCGAGCACCCTCGGCGACACCGAGAATCCGAGCTGCGACACGAACCGCGCGGCACGAAGCATGCGCAGCGGATCGTCACCGAACGAAATCTGGGGGGCCGACGGCGTGTCGAGCACCCGTTCCGCCAGCGCCCCGAGTCCACCGAGCGGGTCGTGGAACTCCCCGATACCGCCTGGGCTGTCGGGATCGATCCGCACGGCCATGGCGTTGACGGTGAAGTCACGGCGCACCAGGTCGTCGTTGAGGTTGTCGCCGAACACCACCTCGGGATTACGCGACACCTGGTCATAGGTGTCGGCCCGGAACGTGGTGATCTCGATCCGCTGGCCGTACTTGGCCGCCCCGACGGTACCGAACTCGATTCCGGTGTCCCACAAGGCTTCTGCCCAGCCGCGCAGGATCTTCTGCAGCTCCTTGGGCCGGGCGTCGGTGGTGAAGTCCAGGTCGTTGAGCTCACGGCCCAGCACCGCGTCCCGCACACTGCCGCCGACCAGGTACAACTCATGACCGGCATCGGCAAACAGTCCGCCTACCTCGCGCAGCAGGTCGGCATGCCTGTTCAACGCGACCGCCGCAGCGGTCAGCAGAGCGCTCTGGTCGCTCCGCCGGTTCCGCTCCGCCCCGGCATCAGGACCCACATCGTTCGGCACGTCCGATGAGCCTAATGTGCAAGGCCGCGCATCCCGAATCGACTGCGGTACTCCGGTCACATCGGAGCGGAGCCAGCGGAGCGGGCGGACAATACTGAGCCACTGACCGGCGAGTGTGGCAAGGGCACCCAAGCTGGGCAACTATCATCGCTTGGGTGTCGGAAGGCGAGCGTGCCAAACCACGACGGCGCCGAGGCCGGCGCCGTGGTCGACGCTCGGCAGGTCCGCCGCAGGACAGCACGTCAACAAACGAAACCAGCCCCCCGCCGGCAGCGGCCGTCGACCAACCCGCGGCCGCACCGGCACCGAAGGCCACCCCGGCCAGCCCGGGACGGCAGCGCGCCCGCAAACCGCACGCCGCCCGTCACTCACAGGACCGGCTGCGCACCGTCCACGAGACATCGGCCGGAGGCCTGGTCATCGACGGTCTGGACGGTCCCAAGGACAGCCAGGTCGCGGCCCTGATCGGACGGATCGACCGACGCGGCCGCATGCTCTGGTCACTGCCCAAAGGCCATATCGAAGTCGGCGAGACCGCTGAGCAGACCGCCATCCGCGAGGTCGCCGAGGAGACCGGAGTGCAGAGCAGCGTGCTCGCCGCGCTCGGCAGCATCGACTACTGGTTCGTCACCGAAGGTCGCCGCGTGCACAAGACCGTCCATCACTATCTGATGCGGTTCACCGGCGGTGAACTGTCCGACGACGACGTCGAGGTCACCGAGGTCGCCTGGGTGCCGCTGCGCGAACTGCCCGCCCGACTCGCGTACGCCGATGAGCGCAAGCTCGCCGAAGTCGCCGACGAACTGATCGACAAACTGCACACCGACGGACCCGAGGGGCTGCCGCCGCTCCCCCGCACCTCACCGCGGCGCCGACCCCAGACGCACTCGCACACGCGCAACCGTCGCCCCGATGACTCCACCCACCCGCAACCCGGCCGCCGCGCGAACGGCTGCGGACAGGGGCCGTGAGGATCCGGTCGGCGGCCGCGACAACCCTCCTGCGGCTCGTGGCCGTTGCCGCCCTGCTCATGTTGCTGGTCGCACCCGCCACGCCGCGTTCGGCCGCGGGAGAGCCCCCGTCCAACCAGTTCCTGCGGCTGCAGATCGATCACGTCACGCCCGACGTGGTGACCACCACCAGCGAGCCGATGGTCACCGTCAGCGGCACGCTGACCAACGTCGGCGACCGCCCCGTCCACGACGTGATGGTTCGCCTCGAACACGCTCCCGCGGTTCACGCCTCCACCGGCCTGCGTACCGCCCTGTCCGAGGACCCGTCGAGCTACAGCGCGGTCGGTGACTTCACCACGATCTCCGAAGACCTGCAGCGCGGGCAGAACGTCCCGTTCCGGCTGACCTACCCACTGCGCTCGGCCGGACAGCCCGCGCTCGATATCGACCGGCCCGGCGTGTACCCGCTGCTGGTCAACGTCAACGGCACGCCCGACTACGGTGCCCCGGCGCGGCTCGACGACGCGCGCTTCCTGCTGCCCGTCCTGGGCCTGCCCGCAGCACCGTCGAACGAGTCACCCGATTCGGCCGAGGCCTTGGTCCCGCCCGATACGACCCACCCCGTGCAGACCACGATCTTGTGGCCGCTGGCCGACCGGCCGCGGCTGGCTGCCGGCGCTCCCGGCGGAACCAGCCCGGTACGGCTGGCCGACGACGACCTAGCCACCTCACTGACCGGTGGCGGACGCCTCGACACCCTGCTGACGGCCGCCGATTTCGCCACCAACGAGCAAGTGGATCCTGGCGGCCGGCTGCGCAGCGCGATGTGTCTGGCTGTCGATCCTGATCTGCTGGTCACGGTCAACGCGATGGCCGGCGGTTACGTCGTCAACGACGACACGTTCGGTGGACTGAACTCCCCGACCCACCCAGGCAAGGGCAAGAAAGCCGCGATGGACTGGCTGGCCCGGCTCCGCATCCTGGCCCAACGCATGTGCGTCACCTCGACCGTCTACGCCCAGGCCAACCTGAACGCACTGCATCGGGTCGACGACGAGCGGCTCAGTGCATCAGCCGTCACCGGCGCGGCTCCCGTCGTCAACCAGATCCTGGGCATCACCTCGACCCCGGGAGTGACGCTCTTCGGCGACGGCTGCCTGAGCGCGTCCGCCGTCCAACTGTTGTCGACGCAGCCCGAGCCCACCGTCGCCGTCGCTCCTGCGACCGTGACCAAGGACGCCGCGAACGGTGACCCGGTCGTCGCGGACACCACCCCCCGGCGGTTCACGCCACAGGTCGCCGCGACCTTCTTCGACCCCAGCGTGGCAGCCGCGCTGGCCGGAGCCGGAAACACCCCGGTTGCCCCGGGCTTTGTGGAGCCGAGCATGAAGGTCGCGCTCGATCACGATTCGTCGGTGGCCAGGCTGCAGGACGCCATGGCCGCGGTGCTCTGGCGCGGATTGCAGACCGACCTCGAACCACGCAGCCAGATCCTCATGCCGCCACTGGCCTGGGATCTGTCCGGTACCGACGCCCAATCCCTGCTCACCGCGATGGCCACCGCCATCAACGCCGGGCTGGCCGTGCCGCGCCCGTTGGCCGAGGCCGTCGCCGAAGCCAACGCCCAACCCGGCAGCGACACCCAGGCCCTGGCAGACAATTCGCAGGGCGATCCCCGGGCCCGCATCTCCGACTCGGTGATCACCCAGATGGGGAAACTGACCGACCGCACCTGGGGTCTGACGGCCGCGCTGACCACCGACAGCCAGACCGGCTTGACCGGTAACCAGTTCACTGCGCCACTGCGCGAGGACATCCTGCGGGCGCTGACCCAATCCATCCCCGCCGACAGCCGGAACACGTTCGCGCAGAAAATGACGGGCACCACCGAACACACGGTCGACGACCTGTTCGGCGCGGTGTCGGTGGTCAATCCGGGCGACGCCTACACCTTGGCCACCGAGCGCAGTCCCTTGCCGCTGGCCCTGCACAACGACCTGCCCGTCCCCATCCGGGTGCGACTGTCCATCGACGCGCCGCCCGGCATGACGGTCACCGACATGGGTGAGATCGAGCTACCCCCCGGATACCTGCCGTTGCGGGTACCGATCGAGGTGCACTTCACCCAACGCGTCGCGGTCGACGTCTCCCTGCAAACCGCCAACGGGTTACCCCTCGGTGAGCCCGTCCGGCTGTCGGTGCATTCCAACGCCTACGGCAAGGTCCTGTTCTTCATCACCCTGTCGGCCGGAGCCGTGCTGTTCCTGCTGGCGGGACGACGGCTGTGGCACCGGTTCCGCGGCCAGCCCGACCGCGCCGACCTGGACCGGCCCCGCGTCCGGCCCGATCCGCTGGACGTCGCCATCGCCCACGCACCGGAGGACACATGAGCGGCCCGTCGAGCCCACCACCACGTCGTGCCGAACTGTCCGACGCCGCAGTGGTCTCGCGCTCGTGGGGGATGGCCTTTGCGACGCTCATCAGCAGGATCACCGGCTTCTTCCGCATCGTGCTGTTGGCCGCGATCCTCGGTGCGGCGCTGTCGAGCGCGTTCTCGGTGGCCAACCAGCTGCCGAACATGGTGGCCGCACTCGTGCTGGAAGCGACGTTCACCGCGATCTTCGTTCCGGTGCTGGCCCGTGCCGAGCGCGACGACCCTGACGGCGGAACGGCTTTCGTCCGTCGCCTGGTCACTCTCGCGACGACGCTGCTGCTGGCCACCACGGTGTTGTCGGTGGCTGCCGCGCCCCTGCTGGTGCGCCTGATGCTCGGCGGCGACCCCCAGGTCAACGAACCACTCACCACCGCATTCGCCTACCTGTTGTTGCCGCAGATCATCTTTTACGGATTGACCTCGGTGTACATGGCAATCCTGAACAACCGCAACGTTTTTGCCCCCACCGCCTGGGCGCCGGTACTGAACAACGTGGTGGCCATCGTCACGCTGGGTGTGTATGTGCTTGTCCCGGGCGAACTTTCGGTCGATCCCGTGCGCATGGGCAACGCCAAGCTGCTGGTCCTCGGCATCGGCACGACGCTGGGCGTGGTCGCTCAGGCCGCGATGCTGTTGGTGTCGCTGCGTCGACACCGCGTCGATCTGCGCCCACTGTGGGGTATCGACGACCGGCTCAAGAAGTTCGGTTCGATGGCCGCGGCGATGATGCTGTACGTCCTGATCAGCCAGGGTGGGTTGATCGTCGGCAACGAGATCGCCAGTCATGCAGCGGCTTCCGGCCCCGCGATCTACAACTACACCTGGTTGGTGCTGCAACTGCCGTTCGGCATGATCGGCGTCACGGTACTGACCGTCGTCATGCCGCGACTGTCCCGCAATGCCGCCGCCGACGACAATCCCGCTGTGCTGGCCGATATTTCGCTTGCGACGCGGCTCACCATGCTGACCCTCATCCCGGTCGTGGCGCTGATGACTGTCGGCGGCCCGGCGATGGGCAGTGCCCTGTTCGCCTACGGCAATTTCGGTGCCACCGACGCCGGCTACCTGGGCATGGCGATCACGTTGTCGGCGTTCACGTTGATCCCCTATTCCATGGTGCTGCTTGAGCTTCGGGTGTTCTATGCGCGCGAAGAACCCTGGACGCCGATCGCGCTCATCGTGGTGATCACCGCGGTCAAGATCGCCGGATCGCTCGTCGCGCCGAAACTGACCCACGACCCCGAACTCGTCGCCGGCTACCTCGGCTTCGCCAACGGTCTCGGGTTCGTCGCCGGCGCCACGGTCGGTTATGTCCTGCTGCGACGTCACCTCAAGCCTGCCGGCGGCCGGTTGCTCGACCGCAACGTGGTGCGCACCGTGGTGATCACCCTCGGCGCCTCGGTGGTGGCCGGCCTCCTGGGCTACGGCGCCGACCGGCTGCTCGGGCTGGACCGGCTCACCACCGGCGGCGGCGGACTCGGGTCCCTACTGCGGCTGACGGTGCTGTCGTCGATCATGTTGCCGGTCACCGGCGCGCTGCTGGTTCTGGCCCGGGTACCTGACGCCCAGGCCGCCGTCGCCGCAGTACGCCGGCGACTCGGCCGCCCATAGGCCGCACACAGAAGCACCGAAAGTCACCGGTCTGGGCCGCTGGGCGCACCCCACTCACGTAATCTGATCCGCAGCAGCAGGCGGTGCCTGAACAAGGCCGCTGAACGGCCTTAAGAAGGGACAACTGGTGACCGACGCACCCGCGGGCAGAGCCGCATCCGGACCGGGCGGCCCGTTCCCCGACCCCGGTGCGACGTCCCGAATCCCCCGCCAGGTCGCCGACGACTTCCAGCCAGACGTGCCCAGCGAACCCGGCACCACCGAGGACACCGGCGCGCTGCGCGCCGGCGCGTCGGTCATCGACGGCCGCTACCGATTGCTCGTGTTCCACGGCGGCCCACCGAATCTGCAGTTCTGGCACGCCCTGGACACCTCTCTGAACCGTCAGGTGGCGTTGACGTTCATCGATCCGAACGCCTCCCTGCCCGAGTCTGCGGTACGTGAAATCCTCGCTCGCACTTTGAAATTGAGCAGCATCGAGGCACCGGGGCTGGCTCGCATCCTCGACGTGACCCGGCTGGGCCACGGCGGTCTGGTGATCGCCGAATGGGTCCGCGGCGGGTCATTGGCCGAGGTCGCGGCAACCGAACCGTCACCCATAGGCGGCGCGCGGGCCATCCAGTCCCTGGCCGGGGCCGCCGAGGCCGCGCACCGAGCCGGGGTCGCACTGTCCATCGACCATCCCGGCCGGGTCCGGGTCAGCATCGACGGCGACGTCGTACTGGCCTTCCCCGCCACGCTGCCGTCGGCAACGCCCGAAGAGGACATCACCGGCATCGGTGCCGCCCTGTACGCGCTTCTCGTCGACCGCTGGCCGCTGCCCGAGACCGGCGCGCACAGCGGCATGGAACCTGCCGAGCGCGACAGTGCCGGGCAGCCGGTGGAACCTCGCGCCGTGAATCGCGAGATACCGTTCCAGATCTCGGCGGCCGCCGCGCGTGCCGTCCAGGACGGCGGCGGAATCCGTTCTGCTCCAACACTTCTGAACCTGCTCCAGCAGGCCACCGCGGTGTCCGAGCGCACCGAGCTGATGACGCCGGTCAACCCTGACGTGGCTCCGCAGCCGAAGTTCCGAACCCAGGAACCCACCGATCCCGAAGTTCTTGCCAAGCGCCGCAAGGCAATCCTGATCGGCGGTGGCGTCGGAGCGGCCATCTTGCTGCTGGCCCTGTGGTACGTGGCCGACGTGTTGATCGGCGGCGTCAGCGGCAAGGGCTTGGACGAGGGCTCGCTGGGCCTGAGCAGCGTGCGCTCCAGCGCTTCCAGCTCTGCCCCGTCCGGACCGTCCAACGTGATCAAACCCATTGGTGTGAGCGTCTTTTCGCCTGGCGGTGGGGCCGACAACCCGCAGTCCGCCAACAAGGCGATCAGCGGCACCCCCGGTGACGCCTGGTCGACGGACATCTACACCGACCCCGCACCGTTCCCCGGATTCAAATCCGGCGTCGGCTTGATGCTGCAGCTGCCCCAGGCGGCCAGCCCGACGTCGCTGAGCCTGAACGTCACCAGCACCGGCACCCAGATCCAGGTCCGGTCGGCGCAGTCGGCCAACCCCGCGTCACTCGACGACACCAAGGTGCTGACCCAACCGACCCCGATGAAGCCCGGCGCCAACACCATCTCCATCAACAACGCACGGTCGACGCAGTACGTCCTGATCTGGATCAGCACCCTCGGCTCCGTGGACGGCAAGAGCAAGACCGACCTGTCGAACATCGTGTTGAAGGCCGGTTCGTAGGCCGCAGAGGCGGCCCGCAGAAATAGTGTCGGGACCCACCGCCGGCACTGCATAGAGTTCGGCTGTGGGGAGTTTCGGGGCGAAGCATCAACCGGGGGGCCGGTCCGACGCGCAGCTGTTGGCCGACCATGTGGCCGGTGATCCTTTCGCGTTCGAAGAGCTCTTCCACCGCTATCAGCACCACCTCTACCGGGTCGCCCGGCTGACCAGCCGGGACCACCACGACGCCGCCGATGCACTGCAGGATGCCCTGCTCAAGGCACACCGCTGCGCACCCGAATTCCGTCACGACTGCGCAGTCAGCAGCTGGCTGCACCGCATCGTCGTGAACTCGTGTGTAGATAGGTTGCGCCGCAACAAGATTCACGAAACTGACCAGATCAATGACACCAACTGCCTGGTCCGCGATCCCGCTCCGCGCGTCGAGAACTCGCTGCTCATCGAGCGCGCACTGTTGACGCTGCCCGATGAGCAGAGGGTCGCGGTGGTCGCGGTCGACATGCAGGGTTTCTCGGTGTCCGAAACAGCCGCGCTGTTGGGCATCCCCGAGGGCACGGTGAAAAGCCGCTGCGCGCGGGCCCGCGCCAAACTTGCGTTGGCCCTCTCGCCACTGGATCACGCCGCCGACGCCTGAACACCTACGCTGCTGTGGTGCGCGACGACAGCACACCGGCCGCTCCCGAACCGGGCGACGAGCCGGTCACCCTCGAGCAACTCGCCGAGCTGCAGGCCGGGTTGCTCGACGATGCCGCCGCGGCCCGACTCCGCCGACGCATCCGCGATGACCCGGAACTGGCCCGCAATTACGCGGCCCTCGATCAGGTTCGCCGCGACGTAGCCGGCCTCGCCTCCAGTACACCGCCTGACATCCCACCCGAGGTGTCCGCTCGGGTCAGTTCCGCGCTGCGGAGTGCATCCGGCCCGGCGCACTCCGCCCGGCCCCCGCACCGCCGCCGGGTGGCAGCGTTCGTCGGAGTCGCAGCCGTGGCAAGCGCCATCGCGGTCGGCACCGTCGTCGCTCTGGACGAATCCGAGCAGCCGACGCCCGCAGCCGGACCAACTGCCGAATATCTCAACGCGCCGCGGCATCACGGCATGCCGTTGACCGACCGGCAGATCATCGAACTGCTCACTCGCCCAGCAACTTTCGGGCCATTGACAGATCCCGGACGGCGGGCCTCGTGCCTGCAGGGCCTGGGATACGCCACCGACACCCCGGTCCTCGGCGCCACCACCGTCGAGTCCACCGGCGCCCCGCACGTGCTGCTCCTGCTGCCCGCCGCCGCACCCGAATCGATGATGGCGTTGTTGGTGACGGCCGGCTGCAACGCCACCGACGCCGGGCTGATAGCCGACGCCGCCATCGCGCGGCCCTAGGGGCGAGCGGAGCGACGGGGGCACTGACCTAGCCACGCCGACGGGAACACCTGCGCCTACCCTGGTGTTACACCCATGCTGACGCCCCACAGGGACGCGCGCACCAGCTCGAAAGGCGGACATGACCACCCCCGTGCACGACGTGATCATCATCGGCTCCGGCCCGGCCGGCTACACCGCCGCGGTCTACACCGCGCGCGCACAGCTCAAGCCGCTGGTGTTCGAAGGCATCCAGTTCGGCGGTGCGCTGATGACCACCACCGAGGTGGAGAACTACCCCGGCTTCAAAGAGGGCATCACCGGCCCGGAGCTGATGGAAGAGATGCGTGAGCAGGCCCTGCGCTTCGGTGCCGACCTGCGCATGGAGGACGTGGACTCCGTCGACCTCAGCGGCCCCATCAAGACCGTCACCGTGGGCGACGAGACCTTCCACGCACGCTCGGTCATCCTGGCCATGGGCGCTGCCGCCCGCCACCTCGGTGCGCCGGGTGAGCAGGAGATGATCGGCCTGGGTGTGAGCACCTGTGCCACCTGCGATGGCTTCTTCTTCCGCGACCAGGACATCGCGGTCGTCGGCGGCGGCGACTCGGCGATGGAGGAGGCCACCTTCCTCACCCGCTTCGCCCGCAGCGTCACCCTGATCCACCGGCGCGACGAGTTCCGCGCTTCCAAGATCATGCTGGAGCGTGCCCAGGCCAACGAGAAGATCACCTTCCTGACCAACACCGAGGTGCTCTCGGTCGAGGGCGACCCGAAGGTCAGTGGCCTGCGCCTGCGCAACAGCGCCACCGGCGAGGAATCCAAGCTGGACGTCACCGGTGTGTTCGTGGCCATCGGACACGACCCGCGCTCCGAGTTGGTCCGCGGTCAGGTCGACGTGGACGACGAGGGCTACGTCCAGGTGCAGGGCCGCAGCACCTACACCTCGCTGGACGGGGTGTTCGCCGCAGGCGACCTGGTCGACCACACCTACCGCCAGGCCATCACGGCCGCCGGCAGCGGCTGTGCCGCGGCCATCGACGCCGAACGCTGGCTGGCCGAGCACCACTGACAAACCATCGACGTCATCGACAAGAGGAGCAGCACCATGGGTGAGAACAGCGCAACCGTGACCGTCACCGACGGCTCGTTCGACAGCGACGTGCTCAAGAGCAACACGCCGGTACTCGTCGACTTCTGGGCGACGTGGTGCGGTCCGTGCAAGATGATCGCCCCGGTGCTGGAGGAGCTCGCCGCCGAGAAGGCCGGCGAGCTGACCATCGCCAAGCTCGACGTCGATGCCAACCCGGAAACTATGCGTAACTTCCAGGTGCAGTCGATCCCCACCCTGATCCTGTTCAAGGACGGCGAGCCGGTGAAGCGCCTCGTCGGCGCCAAGGGCAAAGCCGCGTTGCTGCGTGAGTTGGGCGACGCTCTCTGACCTGGCGCGCAGCGCGCTGACCTGCCCGGCAGCGACCCACCGCCAAGGTTGCCATTCGGTGTAGGCGGGCCGGATGGTTTCAGATTTCACCTGCGGGTCTGCGACAATGTTCGCAAGCGCCGGGTGCGGAGCCGCCAGCCCCGCCTGGCTTCCGCGACCGAAAGGCCAGCAATGTCGATACTGCGTCGCGGTGATCGCGGAGGCGCGGTCACCGAGATTCGGGCGGCATTGTCGGCCCTGGGATTCCTCGACAGTCCCGACGCGGATCTGACCACCGGCAGGCACGTCGCTCTCGACTTGTTCGATGACGACCTCGACGAAGCCGTCCGGGCCTTCCAGCAGCAGCGTGGTCTTCTGGTCGACGGTCGGGTCGGCGAGGCCACCTATCGCTCGCTCAAAGAGGCGTCCTACCGCCTGGGCGCCCGGACCCTGGCCCACCAGTTCGGTGCTCCGATGTTCGGCGACGACGTCGCCACCTTGCAGGCGCGGCTACAGGATCTCGGGTTCTACACCGGACTGGTCGACGGCCACTTCGGTCTGCAGACCCACAACGGTCTGATGTCCTACCAGCGCGAGTACGGCCTGTACCCCGACGGCATCTGCGGCCCGGAAACTCTGCGCTCGTTGTACTTCCTGGGTTCGCGCGTCACCGGTGGTTCCATTCACGCGATCCGTGAACAAGAACTCGTCCGACGCAGCGGTCCCCGCCTGTCCGGAAAGCGGATCATCATCGATCCGGGCCGCGGCGGCGACGACCACGGTCTGATCATGACCAGCCGCTCCGGCCCGGTCAGTGAAGCCGACGTGCTGTGGGACTTGGCCAGTCGTCTTGAGGGTCGGATGACGGCCATCGGCATGGACACGTTCCTGTCCCGCCCGGTGGGCCGCAGTCCGTCGGATGCCGAACGTGCCGAGACCGCCAATGCCGTCGGCGCCGATCTGATGATCAGCCTGCGTTGCTCGACCATGGCCAGTACCGCGGCCAACGGGGTGGCGTCGTTCCACTTCGGTAACTCGCACGGTTCGGTGTCCACGATCGGACACAGCCTGGCCGACTTCATCCAACGTGAAGTGGTGGCGCGCACCGGTTTCCGGGACTGCCGAACCCACGGCCGGACGTGGGACCTGTTGCGACTGACCCGGATGCCCACTGTTCAGGTCGACATCGGCTACGTGAGCAACCAGCACGACCGCGAGCTGTTGACCTCCCCCGGCTCCCGCGACCAGATCGCCGAGGGCATCCTGGCTGCCGTCAAGCGTCTGTACCTCCTCGGTAAAGACGACCGGCCGACGGGTACGTTCACCTTCGCCGAGTTGCTCGCCCACGAGATGACGGTCGAGCAGGCCTGAGTTTCTGTGCGTCGTCGACTTCGCGTCCACCCCGACGCCCGGTCGAACGTCTTCTGCGTCCGCGCGATCTCAGCTCAGGCAGCACTACCCTTGGCGAGCGGCGTCCTGAATCAGTTGTATTCGCGACGCCAACCCGAGCTTGTTGTAGACGTGCGTGAGGTGGGTCTGCACCGTCCGCGGTGAGACGAACAGCCGCGTCGCGATGTCCTTGTTGCCCAGGCCTTCACACACCAGCTTGACGACCTCCCGCTCGGACGGTGTGAGGGAACCCCATCCGGTGGCGGGCCGCTTGCGCTCCCCGCGGCCACGTTGCGCGTAGGCGATCGCTTCCTCGTCGGACAGATCCGCACCCTCGGCCCACGCCGCCGCGAAACCATGCGCCCCCATGGCGTCTCGGCGCGACGCCACCGCGGCCTCGTAGCGCGGTTGGTGAACCGCGAAGCGCACCACCCCAACCCGCTGCCGGATCGCGTCGGCTGCGCCGTAGAGCCGGGCGGCTTCCGCGTGGTCGACCGTCAGCTCGGCCACGCACTCGAGGATGTCCGGAAGGCCGATCCGCGCCCCGATCTCCACCGCAAGCACGAGGGCATCGTGGAGGTCACGCATCGCTTGATCCGATTGATCCTGCGCCATCGCCACGCGCCCGCGCGTCGTCAGCGCCACCATGCGGTGCCAGCCGGCAGTCGACCCGACACCGAGATCAGCCCACCGGCGCGCCTCGGTGAGATCACCGCCCGCGAGTTCGGCATCGGCCGTCCGCGCGTATGTGGTCCACGCGGTCGCCTGCTGAACACCCAACTGCCGGTAGGCCGCCTCACTCGCTTGCCGGGCAGTCGTCACATCACCCGCCGCCAGAGCTGCCACTGCCAACGTGGACGCGCCCAGTCCCAGCACGTAGTCACCAAAATCCGCGGCCCCTGCGATGGCGGCCTCGGCTTCTGCCCGGGCCGCTACCACGTCACCTTGATAGGCGAAGGTGAAACCCAGACCTTGCAGACCGACCACCTTCCAGATCACGTCGTGGACGCTCTCGCCATCAGCCACCAAGGCACGGAACAGACCCGCCGCATCGGCGAGGTCTCCCTGCATCAGTCGCGCCCATCCGAAGACGCCAAGCCAGTCGCGCCCATTCGCCTGATCGACGACGGAAATTCGAAGGTCGCTTCCTTCCACGGCGGCGGCGAGGGCGGCTACCGGGTCCCCCGCGATGATGGCTGCGTTCGCCCGCCACAACAGGATCTGATTGAGCAGCGCCTTGTCACCCAACGCCTGGATCAACGGCACACCCTCGCCGAAGTACTGCTCGGCCACCTGGGGATCGTCGGTGTTGCTTGCAATGAACCCACAGGCGGTCAGCGCTCGAGCGAGCAACAGCGGGTCGTCGATCTGCCGAGCGATCTGCAGCGCGTGCTGTGCCTGATCCATCCTCGACGGGGTGCCCGCCCAGATATCGAGCATCGCCTTGTCGGTCAGCGCCCGCACATAGACCTCGGGCGAAGTGATGGGTCCGGAGCCGTTCTCGCCGTCGATGACACTGCACAACCACGCTTGCCCTTCGCGGATCCGGCCGCCGTTGAGCCACAGGGGCAACAGCGACGATGCCATGACCGCAGCGACATCGATCTCCGAGTTCTGCAGGCACCACTCGAATGCTGCACGCAGGTTGTCGATCTCCGGGTCCAACTGCTCACGGTTGCCATCGGATCCCCAAAGCCGTTGCGGGGTGTCGAACTCCGTCGCCAGCGTCGCATAGTGATCCCGGTGCCGCCCTCTGACGGCGTCCGCTTCACCCGACTCCCCCAGCTTCTCCAACGCGTACTGTCGCACGGTCTCCAACATCCGGTAGCGGGTGGTGCCACCCGTGCCGCCGGCCACGACGAGCGACTTGTCCACCAGGAGGCTCAGCTGATCGAGGACCTGGTACCGCTCCGCCATGTCTTCGGCCGCCACTGCGCGCGCCGCCGCCAGATCGAACCCGCCCAGGAATGCCGCGAGCCGGCGGAACAGCACACGCTCGGGCTCGCTGAGCAACGCGTGCGACCAATCCACCGACGCCCGCAGCGTCTGCTGCCGGCGCACCGCGGTGCGCGCGCTCCCCGTCAACAACCGGAAGCGGTCATGCAGACTGTCCCGGATCTCAGTCAGCGACAGCGCTCGCATCCGCGCCGCGGCGAACTCGATCGCCAGCGGCATGCCATCGAGCCGACGGCAGATCTCCGCGACGACCCCCTCGTTGTCCTCGGCGATGACGAAGTCGGCCCGGGCGAGACGAGCGCGTTCCGCGAAGAGGTCGAGTGCCTCGTTCTCCAGCGACAGCGACGGAACCTGCCAGATCGCTTCCCCGGGGATGCCCAGCGGTTCACGACTCGTCGCCAGCACGGTGACTCCCGGCGCAGCGCCCAGCAGAGCGACGATGACGTCAGCGCTCGCATCGAGCAGATGCTCACAGTTGTCGAGCACCACGAGCAGTCGCCGATCACGGACGAAGCGCAGCAGGGTGTCCGTCGTGGAGTACCCCGGTTGGTCGGTCAGCCCTAGCGCCCGCGCCACGGTCGTCGGCACCACGTCCGGGTTGGTGATCGGTGCGAGATCGACATACCAAATTCCATCGCTGTAATTCGCCACGACCGCACTCGCGACGTGGACGGCCAGCCGCGTCTTCCCCGACCCACCGGCTCCCGTCAGCGTGACCAATCGACTGCCGCCGAGCGCCTCACGAACATCCTGCGTTTCGGCGATGCGCCCGATGAAGGTGGTCAACTGAGCCGGCAGACCGTGCACGAGCGCACTCGCCGCGCGAAGCGGTGGAAAGTCCGTGCGGATATCCGCGTGGCACAACTGCACCACTCGTTCGGGTCGCGGGAGATCCCGCAACACGCGCGTGCCGAGATCCAACAGCGTGGCCCCACCGGGCAGCTGATCCTCGACCAGCGCTACCGCCGCCCCGGACAACAACGTCTGGCCGCCGTGGCCGAGGTCCCGCAACCGGGCCGTGCGGTTGATCGTCGGGCCGATGTAGTTGCCCTCATCGCGCAACCGAACCTCGCCGGTATGGATACCGATGCGCAACCGGATGGGAGCCAGTGGCGCACGCTGGAGATCGAGCGCGCACGCCACCGCATCCGAGGCACAGCCAAAAGCGATGACGAAGCTGTCGCCCTCGCCCTGCTCGACCGGACGCACGCCGTCATGAATCGCGATCACTTCAGACACGGTCTGATCGAGTCGGACGATCGCCTCGGCCATCTCGTCGGGCTGGGTCTCCCAGAGCCGCGTCGATCCCTCGACGTCAGCCAACAACAGCGTCACCGTTCCCGTTGGAAGTTCGCTGACGGCCACGTCGCTCCAGTCCATCGGCGGGGTCTCCGCGCGTAGTTCGCTCATGCTAGCCAGCATGCGGGCCCCGCGAGACGCAAACATCAGCGCAGACGCGTATGTGGTGGCCGCCCGGCCGCACCGCACAGTTACGCGTCTGCGCCGATGGTTTCTGGTGCCCGGGATTTCACACTCGAAGGGTCAAGCCACGAGACGAGGAGAACACCGTGCCACTGCACTATGTCGACCCGAACAGCACCCACAGCCGTTGGTACACCGCATGCACCAACTTCGGCCGCTCGCGTCCCGGGCAGTTTTTCGCACGAAACGTTTTGTTTCACGTGGAACCGTGGCTCTACCGAGCGACGGCGGGGCGCTACCCACGGGTCCTCCGCGGTCCGATGACGGCGCCCCTGACAACGACAGGAGCCAAGACCGGGCAGCGACGGGTCCGCCAGCTGACGTATTTCCACGACGGGCCGGATGCCATCCTGCTGGCGTCGAACCTGGCGAAGCCCACCAACCCCGGCTGGTTCTACAACTTGAAGGCGCATGCCGACTGCCAACTCGGCGATGAGAACTTCGTCGCCGAAGAAGTCGTCGACCCAGCTGAGTACGACCGGTTGTTCGCACTCGCCGAACAGGTCTTCGCCGGCTACGCGGAGTACCGCGAAACGACGTCGAGGATCGGACGCCACATCCCGGTTCTCCGCCTCACCCGGCACTGACGGTCTGGGCCCACACAATCAATGCCGGGTCGTCGAGTGTGTCGGTCACATAGTCACCGTCGAGGTCCTTCCCTGGCTGCGACGGCACAGTGATCAGGAACATACCCGCGGCCCGCGCTGCGGCGACCCCGGTTGATGAATCCTCGAAAGCAACGCCCGTGATCGGGTCTGCGCCCAGAAGTGCGAACGCTTCCACGTACAACTGTGGTTCGGGCTTGGGTCGTTCCACTTCATCGGCGGCGATCGACACGGGAAAGAACTCCGCTATCCCGGCCGAGCTCAAAGCCGCGGTCAACATTGCGCGCGGACTGTTCGTCGCCACCGCAATCGGTACCCGTCCAGCCAACAGCTCGAGCAGTCTGCGGGCACCGGGCATCGGCTGCGTTCCCGCGGCCAACTCCGCTTCAACACGAGGTATGAGTTCGGCCTGCAATTGCGGCCCACTCCCCCGTCGACCGAAGTACTCCGCCATGTTGGCGCACGCGGCTTCGAGCGTCCGACCGATCAGCAGATCCTTCTCCTGCGGCCCGAAGCCGAATCCGTAGTCGGCGAACAGGGCCGCTTCGGCTCTCGACCAACAGGTCTCCGTGTCGAGCAGCAGTCCGTCGCAGTCGAAAACAATCGCGCTGATGCGCCCCGGCAATCCCACGACTGCGACGCTACCGAGCGCCGATGTTTCACGTGGAACAGCCACGAACGAACGCGCTGGGGACTAGTCGCTCAACGTGGTCGTCGACACTGTCGCCCCCGGAACCGCAGACACGGGCAGTTGCAGCTCCGTGCTTTCGAGCAGACGTTCCAGCGCCGCTTCGACGTCAGCCTTCCAACCCAAGCCCTGCTCGAGCTCCAGACGCAAACGCGGAAAGTACGGATGCGGAGCGATTACCTCGAAGCCGCTGTCGAGGAGGAAATCCGAGTCGATCACGCACTGCTCGACAGCGCACTCGCCGAACACCTCGATCGCACTGGCAAGCTCAGCCGGGCAACTGTCCCCGAGATCGGCCACCTCGGCAGTCCGCCCGAATGCCTCGAGGGCACGCACACCACGACGAACCAGATCTGCCACGACGGCCGCGATCAGTTGGCGCGGCAGACCGTCGCCCTCGTCGTCACACTCCACACCGAGCGACGTCAACAGCACCGCGTCCGGACTGACCGGACCCGTGGGAAATCGGTGGGCACGAGGCACGGCGCGAGGCGGCGCATAGAACGCGAACCCCCGGCACGGCGTGCTCTCGTCGTCGGCTCGATCCGGACGCGCCGTCACAGCCAACTGCCCGCACGAGCCCCATTCGAGCATGACCATCGACAGCCATGCTTCCTTCTCGAACTCGGGGTCGCTCAAATGATCGGCGTCACCGAGCGTGTCAGGATCGAGTTCCCAGAAGACGCAACTGCGGGCATGCTTCGGCAACCGCTCGAATGATTCGAGACGTAGTGGCGTGATACGAGATGTCACCGGACTCCTGTCCCCCGCCCGATGGGACCAGGCTGTCCTCCAAGGATATGAGCTACGGGCCGGTGCCGCGTACGGAACTGTTTCACGTGAAACACCGCCACTCCTTTCCTCGAATCGAACGGATCAGGCCATCGTCACAGTGACGTAACGAGGCCTGGTCCCTGGTCGCGCCGTCGCAGAGCCAAAAATGGGCTTCTAGTCCTGCGTCGACTTCATCAGTTCGACGATTCGTTGTAGGTCGTCGACCGAGCCGAACTCCACCACAATCTTGCCTTTGCGCTTGCCGAGGCTCACCGTCACCTTGGTATCGAACGTGGTCGACAACTGCTCGGCCACATCCTGCAGACCGGGCATCTGAATCGGCTTACGTTTGGGCGCAGGTGTGGGCTTGTCGCCTTCACGGTTCTCCAGCTGGACAGCTTCCTCGGTGTTCCGAACCGACAGCCCCTCCGCCACGATCCGCGCCGCGAGTTCTTCCTGCTTCTCCGGTCCACCCTCGAGCGCCAACAGCGCGCGGGCGTGCCCGGCGGTCAGCACACCGGCCGCCACCCGACGCTGGACAGGGATCGGCAACTTGAGCAGCCGGATCATGTTCGTGATCACCGGACGTGACCGACCGATGCGTGTCGCGAGTTCATCGTGGGTGACGTCGAACTCTTCCAACAGCTGCTGATAGGCAGACGCTTCTTCCAACGGATTCAGCTGCACCCGGTGGATGTTCTCCAGCAGCGCATCCCGCAGCATGCTCTCGTCAGCGGTCTCACGAACAATCGCCGGGATCGCGGTCAGGCCGGCCTCCTGCGAAGCGCGCCACCGCCGCTCACCCATGATCAGCTGGTAGCGGTGCTCGCCCACGGGCTGGCTGAGCTCACGGACCACGATCGGCTGCATGAGTCCGAATTCGCGAATCGAATGGACCAGCTCGGCCAGTGCATCCCCGTCGAACACGTGCCGCGGCTGCCGTGGGTTGGGCTGAATCTGCGACTGCGGGATCTCCCGGTAAACCGCACCGATCGCCTCCGCCTCGGCCTGAGCAGCAGCGGCGGCGGCCTCTTTCGTCACCGGCGTGGACGGTACCGACGACCCACCACCGATGACGACATCCGCTGCCGCAGAGCCCATCCGCAGTGCGGTGTCGGTGTCTCCGCTCTCGGGAGCACCTGTCGGAATCAGCGCTGCCAGCCCCCGGCCGAGTCCACTGCGCTTGCGCGGCTGCGTCATCCTTGTCCCTTCACTGTCTGCTCACCGCGTTGGGCGAGTTCCCGGCTGGCGTCCAAATAGCTCATGGCTCCACGTGATCCGGGGTCGTAATCGAGAATCGTCATGCCGTAGCCCGGAGCCTCGGACACCTTGACGCTGCGCGGGATGACGGTGCGCAACACCCGGTCACCGAAGTGCTCGCGGACGTCCATCGCAACCTGGTCTGCCAATTTTGTGCGGCCGTCGTACATGGTCAGCACAACGGTCGTGACGTTGAGTTGTGGATTCAGATGCGCCTTGACCATCTCGATGTTCCGCAGAAGCTGACCCACACCTTCCAGTGCGTAGTACTCGCACTGGATGGGGATCAGCACCTCGGGCGCAGCCACCAACGCGTTGATGGTGAGCAGGCCGAGCGATGGCGGGCAATCGATGAAGACGTAGTCGAAGTCGTAGTCCTTCAGGCTGGCCAGCGCATTCCGGAGCCGGGTTTCACGTGCCACCATGCTGACGAGTTCGATCTCGGCGCCGGCGAGGTCGATGGTCGCCGGGACGCAGTACAGCCGCTCGTTGTGCGGACTGCGCTGCAGCGCCTCCTCCAGCGTGATCTCCCCGATCAGTACCTCATACGACGACGCAGTACCGGGACGGTGCTCGATGCCCAACGCGGTGCTGGCATTGCCCTGCGGATCCAGGTCGATGACCAGAACGCTGAGTCCTTGGAGCGCCAGCGCGGCAGCCATGTTGACGGCGGTCGTCGTCTTCCCGACCCCGCCCTTCTGGTTGGCGATCGTGAAGACGCGTTGTTGTGCGGGCCGAGGCAGCTGCTCACCCTTCGCCCCATGGATGATCCGCACCGCCTGCGCGGCCTCGGCGCCGATCGGCGTATCCATGTTCACCGATGTCCATGTTTCACGTGAAACGCTGTCGTCGCTCTCCGGCGCAGGACTACCCGCCGCTCCCTTGCCAATCTTCGGCAGCTTCATCGCCTGCTCCTGGTCGTCCGATTCGTTCTCATACGCTTCTCCCCCCGCCGAGCCACAACGACGGTCGCAGGTGGCGACAAATACTCCACGCCACATTTCACCACTCTCAGGTCGACCGCACCCAACGAGTTGAGAACCCGCCGATGCTCCACGATCTCATCGTTGGCGCGATCACCTTTCATCGCCAACATGCGACCATCGACCCTCAACAGCGGCAGGCTCCACTTGACGATCTTGTCCAAGGCAGCGACGGCTCGAGACGTCACCGCATCCAGTTCCCCGACCGCTTCGCGGACTGCTCGATCCTCGGCACGACCACGTACGACGGTCACGTCGATCTCAAGTTCGTCGACGACTTCTTTCAAGAACTCGGCCCGGCGAAGCAACGGTTCGATCAGGACCACGTGAGCCCCCGGGCGAGCGAGCGCCAATGGGATCCCGGGGAGCCCCGCTCCACTGCCGATATCGCCAACTCTTTCGCCGTCAGCGACCAACTCACCTATAGCGGCGCTATTCATCACGTGACGATCCCAGAGCCGCCCCACTTCGGACGGCCCGAGCAGTCCGCGATCGATTCCATCGCCGGCGAGGATCTCCGCGTACCGCTTGGCCTTCCCGATGCGGTCCCCGAATACACCGATGGCGGTGTCCGGTGGGGTTGGCGCTTCACCATGTTTCACGTGAAACGTCCTCCCCGTAGGAACACCGCCATCGAACTACAGCTGTGTAATTAATGGTGCTCAATCGAGCAACACAACAACCCGGCGAGAAGGCTCCACGCCTTCACTCTCGCTGTGGACACCGTCGACCGCTGCCACGGCATCGTGAACGATCTTGCGCTCGAACGGAGTCATCGGAGTCAGCGCCTCGCGCTCACCGGACTGCAGCACCCGCTCGGCGACCTTCTGGCCCAACGCAGCCAGCTCGTCACGACGGTGCCGGCGCCACCGGGCGATGTCCAGCATCAAGCGGCTACGCTCACCGGTCTTCTGGTGCACGGCCAACCGCGTCAGCTCCTGCAGGGCGTCGAGCACCTCGCCCTTACGCCCGACCAACTTGTTCAAGTCACTGCCACCGTCGATGCTGACCACCGCACGGTCACCTTCGACGTCCAAATCGATGTCGCCGTCGAAGTCCAGCAGGTCGAGCAGTTCTTCGAGGTAGTCGCCGGCGATTTCACCCTCGGCGACCAAACGCTCCTCGAGGTCTTCCGTGCGCGAGGTCTGCACCTCGACCTGAGTATCTTGGTCTGTCGTCATATTCGTGCCTTCTCTTTGTTACGGGCGACCGACGCCTGGGTTGCTACCCGGGTCGATCAACGTTTCTTGTTCTGCGGGCGAGCGCCGGGCGCAGGCTTACTCGGGGCACCGCCGTCGCCGTCCGTCGTTTCGCCATCGGAATCCGATGTGGCAGAAGGCTTTTTGGCTCGGTTCGGCTTGGCTCCCGGAGCCGGCGCATTCGCGGCCCGGCGTTGCAGAACTTCTTCCTTCTCCGCCGCCTCGCGCTTCTCGATGCGACCGAACACCAGATGCTGCTGGCCGTAGGTCCAGATGTTGTTGGACACCCAGTACAGCAAGATGGCGATGGGCAGGAACGGTCCACCAACGATCACACCCAGCGGGAAGACGTACAGCGCAAGCTTGTTCATCAACGCCGTCTGCGGGTTCTCCGCGGCCTCCGGACTTTGCCGGGCCACCGACGCGCGGCTGTTCATGTGGGTGGCAAAGCCCGCGATCAGCATCAGCGGAATCGCCACGCACACCACGGCAATCCGGCTGAAGTGGAAGTTCTCAAACGCTTGAAGACTCGAACCCGACTGGATCATCGTCGCGCTCAGCGGAGCGCCGAACAGATTCGCGTCGAGGAAGTTGCCGACGTCGGTGGCGCTGAAGAAGTAGTTGCCGATCGCCCGATTCGCACCGGGACTCAGCTGCGGCTGCCCAAAGCCGCCCTGAGTCCGGTTGAACGATCGCAATACGTGATAGAGCCCCAGGAACACCGGAATCTGCGCCAACATCGGCAGACAGCCCAGGAGCGGGTTGAATCCGTGTTCCTTCTGCAGCTTCTGCATCTCCATGGCCAGCCGCTGGCGGTCTTTCCCGTACTTCTTCTGCAATGCCTTGATCTGCGGTTGCAGTTCCTGCATCTGACGGGTGGTTTCGATCTGGCGGACGAACGGCCGGTACAGGATCGCGCGCAGGCTGAACACCAGGAACATCACCGACAGCGCCCAGGCGAAGAAGTTCGTCGGACCGAGCAGCAAGGCGAACGCCTTGTACCAGAGCCACATGATGCCTGAGACCGGGTAATAGACGTAGTCCAGGCTGAACCAGTTAAAAGACAAGCGAATCGCTCCTTGACTGCGTGGCCGGACCGGCCTCGCCGCGTCGTTCGGGGATGGGGTCCCATCCTCCTCGATGCCACGGACCGCACTTGGCCAATCGCACCAACGTCAACCAACAACCCCGCATCAACCCATACTCGGTCAATGCTTCCACCGCGTACTGACTACAGGTAGGACTAAATCGACACGTCGGCAGGCGCATCGGCGAGATCATGTGCCGGTACAGCTCGATCAAGAAGATCAACCCGCGGGTCAGCCACCTCGTCATCGTTTGGCCTTGACGGTACGTACCCGCTGCAGAGCAGCGCGCAGTTCTTCGTCCAGGCGCGACGACGATGCGACCGCACTACCCGGTAGAGCTCGGATCACCACGCGCTCACCGGACCGCAACTGCGGGATCAGATCGCGGGCGCAATGCCGCAACTGACGTGAAACCCGATGCCGCACTACCGCATTGCCCACAGACTTACCGACCACCAGGCCGATTGTGGGGTCAGCCACGCACCCTTCGGTCCCGGTGACGAATGCGTGCATCACCAGGTCAGGCTGAGCAGCCCGTACACCCTTGCTTACGGTGTAGCCGAAGTCTGACGAGCGCCTCATCCGGTTGCGAGCCGGAAGCAACGTGCTAAATCCTGAGTCGAATCAGGCAGTCAGCGAGCGACGGCCCTTGCCACGACGGGCCGACACGATCGCACGGCCCGCACGGGTCCGCATACGCAGCCGGAAGCCGTGGACACGAGCACGACGCCGGTTGTTCGGCTGAAAAGTCCGCTTGCCCTTGGCCACGGCTGTCTCTCCTCAATAGATTTGACGTTCATGCCATGACTTACGTCGGTGGCACGAACGTCGCTGTTAAGCTCGCGCATCTCGCTTGCTAGCCGGCGCGGTACCTGAGTAGTTGAAACCAACACCCCAAGGTCGCAGCCGTATCGCCACGTGCGGGCGACTGTTCGAGGGTACTGACGAGATTTCCCTAGGTCAAACCTCCTCAGTCGCCGGCCGGCAACCGTTATCGCTCTGTCACCCAGTGAGAAGCGAAGCGGATCACACATCGCCACCCAGTGAGAAGCGAAGTGCATCACGCATCGCCACAGTCGCACCATTCGTCACGACGCAAGCCGACACGCCAAAAAAGCCCCGAGCAATGTTGCGGAACGGTTGGCAACCGGCCACAAAACTTGTTAGCTTCTGCCAATGCCGCCCACGCCTGTGAGCGGCGCAAGACAAACCAGTGTGAGGAAGGTCCATACGCCACGAGCCCACAGAAACTCCTGTGACGAGCCTCGGCGCGTGCCTTTCCGCATGTAAACGCCTCGACGACACTCTTTTCTACTTGTCCACACTCTGTGGATAACTATGTGGACAGATTGTCGTCGTTTTGATGACGAGTCGGTTCTCCGACGTATGAGGGGGTGCTGTCATTGACCGCGGACCCCAGTCGAGACTTTCCAGCGATCTGGCGGGAAGTGGTCGTCGAACTCAACAGCGACCTCACGGGCCAACAACGCGCATGGCTGCGCATGGTCCAGCCGCTGGTCCTCACCGAAGGCTTCGCTCTGCTGTCGGTTCCGACACAGTTCGTCCAGAACGAGATCGAGCGCCACTTACGTGAGCCGATCATCTCGGCACTGAGCCGCCATCTCGGCGAACGCGTCGATCTGGGTGTGCGTATCTCCGCGCCCGACGATGACGATCGTCACACCCCCGATCACCAAGAGCCCGCGCCGATTCCGAACGCGCCGGCGGCCGCACCCGAACCAGACGACATCGAAGAAGAAGTCGACTCCTTCGACAGCCCGGAAGGCAACTGGCCACGGTATTTCAACAATCGGCCGCCCGCCGAACAGTCGACCGACATCAGCCTCAACCGGCGCTATACGTTCGACACCTTCGTCATCGGCTCATCCAACCGATTCGCGCACGCGGCAACGCTCGCCATCGCCGAAGCACCCGCCCGGGCCTACAACCCACTGTTCATCTGGGGTGAGTCCGGACTGGGTAAGACGCACCTGCTGCACGCCGCAGGTAACTATGCGCAGAAGCTGTTTCCCGGGATGCGAGTCAAATACGTCTCGACCGAACAGTTCACCAACGACTTCATCAATTCACTGCGCGACGACCGCACGGCGTCCTTCAAACGCAGCTTCCGTGACATCGACGTCCTGCTGGTCGACGACATCCAGTTCATCGAAGGCAAGGAAAGCACTCAGGAAGAGTTCTTCCATACCTTCAACACGCTGCACAACGCCAACAAACAGATCGTCATCTCATCGGACCGTCCGCCCAAACAGCTTGCAACACTTGAAGATCGGCTGCGTACCCGCTTCGAATGGGGTCTGATCACCGATGTTCAGCCACCCGAGCTGGAGACACGCATCGCGATCTTGAGCAAAAAAGCTCAGATGGATCGTCTCGACGTCCCCTACGACGTGCTCGAGATCATCGCCAGCCGGATCGAGCGGAACATCCGCGAACTCGAAGGTGCGCTGATCCGCGTGACCGCGTTCGCGTCACTGAACAAGACCAACATCGACAAGTCGCTCGCCGAGATCGTGTTGCGTGACCTGATCGCCGACGGTACGACCACCCAGATCAGTATCGCCACGATCATCGCGGCCACCGCGGAGTACTTCGAAACCACCGTGGAAGAGCTGCGAGGCCCCGGTAAGACCCGTGCGGTCGCCATGCCGCGGCAGATCGCGATGTACCTCTGCCGCGAGCTGACCGACCTGTCACTGCCGAAGATCGGTCAGGCGTTCGGTCGTGACCACACCACGGTCATGTACGCCGAGAAGAAGATCCGTAAAGAAATGGCTTCCCGCCGTGAGGTTTTCGATCACGTCAAGGAACTGACCACTCGAATCCGCCAACGCTCCAAGCGCTGAACCTGCTATCCCCCGCCCGGTCGACATCGTCGGCCGGGCGTCTTTGTCGTTCCGTGTCCACCGCCGGCCGAACAGTCCGGGACGACCCGAATCACCCCTCGAGGCGCGCCGTTCGCCGACTTTTTCGGAAAAACTTTGGCATCACGAGTCACAAAAATCGGTGTGCACAAAGATGTGCACAACCTGTAGTCAACTCTTGGAGTAACTGACGATCCGTCCACACCCCGCGGACCATCCACAAAGCCCCAAAATCGATTCGAGAGCCATCCACAACTGACTCACACCGCCGAACCGGCCGCTACCTGCAGCGGAGCGCCTTGATCCACAGCCTGCACAGCACCTAATACTCTTTCCTATATATCTATCTAGATCTTCTTCTAAAAGCTGATGGTTGGGGAAAGCTCAAAACACACGTTCTCGAGCGGGGTCCGCCTGCGCTGCGAACTCCGATGGATTAGCTTTCAACTACGCGCCGAACGATCTACGGTGAGTGGCGACAATCTGAGCCACGACGGTTCGGTGACATGCGTGGTGGGGTTAAAAGCGAAGGGACGCTCAAAACGTGGCGACGACTGCAGGTGACTTGAAGTTCCGCCTCGTTCGAGAAGATTTCGCAGATGCAGTGGCCTGGGTGGCCCGCATCCTGCCGTCCCGGCCGACCATCCCGGTCCTGGCCGGTGTGTTGCTCACCGGCTCCGAAGATGGCCTGACCATCTCCGGCTACGACTACGAAGTCTCCTCCGAGGTGCGTGTCGCTGCTGAAATAGCTTCTCCTGGAAGCGTTTTGGTTTCCGGCAAGCTGCTCTCCGACATCACTCGAGCCCTGCCGGCCAAACCTGTCGAGGTCAGCGTCGAAGGCACCCGCGTCGCGCTGAGCTGCGGAAGTGCCCGCTTCTCGCTGCCGACGATGGCTGTCGAGGACTACCCGGCGTTGCCGTCGCTGCCCGACGAGACCGGCATCGTCCCCACCGATGTGTTTTCCGAGGCCATCAGCCAGGTCGCCGTGGCCGCCGGCCGCGATGACACGCTGCCGATGCTCACCGGTGTGCGCGTGGAGATCTCGGGCGAGAAGGTCGTGCTGGCCGCGACTGACCGTTTCCGGTTGGCGGTGCGTGAATTGACCTGGAATTCGGCCGTGCCCGACCTCGACACCGCGGTTCTGGTGCCGGCGAAGACCTTGTCCGAGGCCGCAAAGTCCGGATCCGACGGCAACGAGGTCCATCTGTCGCTCGGTGCCGGCCAGTCTGTCGGTAAAGACGGTCTGCTCGGTATCCGCAGCAGCGGCAAGCGCACAACGACGCGTCTGCTCGACGCGGAATTCCCCAAGTTCCGCCAGCTGCTGCCTGCCGAGCACACCGCCGTCGCCACCATCGGTGTCGCCGAACTGACCGAGGCAATCAAGCGTGTGGCGCTGGTCGCCGACCGCGGGGCCCAGGTCCGGATGGAATTCGGCGACGACGTCCTGCGTCTGTCGGCTGGTGCCGACGATGTGGGTCGCGCCGAGGAAGATCTTGCTGTCGAGTTCTACGGTGAGCCCTTGACCATCGCGTTCAACCCGACCTACCTCACTGACGGTCTGGGTTCATTGCGTTCGGACAAGGTTACGTTCGGTTTCACCACACCCAGTCGCCCGGCAGTGTTGAGGCCGGCAGGTGAAGATGGTCAGTACGGCGGCTCCGGGCCGTTCCCGGCCGGCGCCACCGATTACGTCTATTTGTTGATGCCGGTGCGGCTGCCCGGCTGACCCGACTCATCGGCAGGGAGACTGACATGCAACTGGGGTTGATCGGCCTCGGCAAAATGGGCTTCAACATGCGCGAGCGGTTGCGCAGCGGTGGACACGAAGTCATCGGTTTCGACCCGCGTCCAGAAGTTACCGACGTGCCGACCCTGGAAGCGTTGGCCCAGAGCCTGGACGCACCGCGGGTGGTGTGGGTGATGGTGCCCTCGGGTGAGATCACCCGCGACACCATCGTGGAGTTGTCCGAGGTGTTGAGCGCCGGTGACCTGGTGATCGACGGCGGAAATTCCAGGTACACCGAAGATGCGATCCACGCAAAACTGTTGGCAGACAAGGGAATCGGCTTCATCGACGCCGGCGTATCCGGTGGTATCTGGGGTTTGACCGAAGGCTACGGCCTGATGGTCGGCGGCACAAACGACGACGTCGCTCGAGTCATGCCGATCTTCGACACGTTGCGGCCCGAAGGTGAACTCGCCGACGGCTTCGTGCATGCCGGACCGGTCGGTGCTGGGCACTTCACCAAGATGGTGCACAACGGCGTCGAATACGCATTGATGACGGCTTACGCCGAGGGATACGAGCTGCTCGCCGCCGAGCCACTGGTGAAAGACCCTGCGGCGGTGTACCAGGCCTGGAGCAACGGCACGGTGGTCCGATCCTGGCTGCAGGAGCTACTGGCCAAGGCACTGAACGAAGATCCGGGCCTGGCCAACATCACCGGCTACACCGATGACTCCGGTGAAGGTCGGTGGACGGTGGAAGAAGCCATCCGGTTGCGGGTGCCCGTGCCGGGCATCGCGGCGTCCCTGTTCGCCCGGTTCCTCTCGCGGCAGGAGGATTCGCCGACGATGAAAGCGGTTGCGGCGCTGCGTAATCAGTTCGGTGGACACGCCGTCCAGAGGATCAGTAAGTCGGGATAGGTGTACGTACGACAACTTGGGTTGACCGATTTCCGGTCCTGGCCTCGCCTGGATCTGGAATTGGCTCCCGGCCGCACCGTCCTGGTCGGACAGAACGGCTTCGGGAAGACGAATATCGTTGAGGCGCTTTGGTATACGGCCACGCTGGGGTCACACCGGGTGGCCTCGGACGCTCCGCTGATCAGGGACGGCAACGAGCGCGCGGTGGTGTCGACCATCGTGGTCAACGAGGGTCGCGAACTTGCGGTCGATCTCGAGGTGAGCGCCGGACGCGCAAACAAGGCCCGGCTCAACCGATCTCCGGTGCGCTCGGCGCGCGAGATTCTCGGCGTGCTGCGGGCGGTCCTGTTCGCGCCCGAGGATCTGTCGCTTGTCCGTGGCGACCCGGGGGATCGGCGCAGGTTCCTCGACGAACTGGCCAGCAGTCGTCGGCCCCGACTGGCCGGCGTCCGCGCCGACTACGAAAAGGTCCTGCGGCAGCGTACGGCGCTGCTCAAGACTGCCGGGGCAGCACGATTCAGAGGCGACAGCAGTGCGTTGGAGACCCTCGACATCTGGGACGGCCACCTCGCCAGTCATGGTGCGCAGCTGATCGCTGCCCGGGTGCAGCTGATCAACGAACTCCATCCAGAAGTGGAGAAGGCCTACCAATTGTTGGCCCCGGCGTCACGCCCGGCGTCGATTCGTTATCGCAGCTCTGTAGAACTGATCGAAGCTGAAGCTGCCGTGGGCACCGTCGATGTCGAGATGTTCGAAGTCGCCCTGTTGGGCGAATTGGCGCGTAAACGTAACGCCGAACTCGAGCGCGGTGTCTGTCTGGTCGGTCCGCACCGCGACGATCTGGAATTACGACTCGGCGATCAACTCGCCAAAGGCTTTGCCAGTCATGGAGAATCGTGGTCGATGGCGTTGGCGCTGAGGCTCGGCGCCTACGAGTTACTACGAGCTGAGGGGTCTGATCCGGTGTTGCTCCTCGACGACGTGTTCGCAGAGCTCGATACCTCGAGGCGCCGGGCGCTGGCGACGGTCGCCGAATCTGCGGAGCAGGTTCTGGTGACGGCGGCTGTCCCCGACGACATTCCCGGGGATTGGGACGCGACCCGGATCAACGTCGTCATGCGTGACGATGATCGCGGCCGGGTTTCGGTGGTGGAGTTGTGACCGAGCCGAACACCGGGTCAGATGATGCCGAGAAAGTTTTTCCGCCAGCACATTTGGCTCATCTGAAGGGCATGGACCTGGTCCGGCGCACGCTCGAGGAAGCGCGCGGTGCCGCGCGCAGCCAGGGCAAAGACGTCGGGCGAGGCCGAAAGACACCGGTAGCGAAGGGCGAAGGCCGCAGCGGTGGCCGGCGGCGTTGGTCGGGTCCGGGGCCCGACAGCCGAGACCCGCAACTGCTGGGTTCGGCCACCATGAATCTGGCGAAGTCGCGCGGCTGGACGGGCCGGGTCGCCGAAGGTTCGATCTTCGGGCAGTGGCAGCACGTGGTTGGAGATCAAATCGCCGACCACGCGACCCCGACCGCGTTGAACGAGGGCGTCCTGACCATCACCGCGGAGTCGACGGCGTGGGCCACCCAACTGCGGATGGTCCAGGCCCAGATCCTGGCCAAGATCGCGGCGGCGGTCGGCGACGGTTTGGTGACATCGGTGAAGATCCTGGGACCTACCGGACCGTCGTGGCGACAAGGTCGGTTGCATGTGCCGGGTCGGGGTCCGCGCGATACCTACGGTTAGGTCCCCTGGGGACCGGCTGAAAGCGCCGACGGCTGGAATCGGGGCGCCCGCAAGCGTCGGGACGGGCACCAAGTCGAGAAAATCCGATCACGGCGCAGATAGGTGCGTCAAAACGCGGTCAGAGAGTCAGTCCTGCCGGTTGATACCGGTAGACTGTGGACAGATCTGTGAGCGGTGTCATCACCGCCCCGCGAACCCCAAGGAGACGCGTCCGACGTGGCTGCCCAAAAGAAGGATGCGCCGGCTGAATACGGCGCCGATTCGATCAAGGTCCTCGAAGGTCTGGAAGCGGTCCGCAAGCGTCCCGGTATGTACATCGGGTCCACCGGCGAGCGCGGTCTGCACCACTTGGTTTGGGAAGTCGTCGACAACGCGGTCGACGAGGCCATGGCGGGGTTCGCCACCAAGGTCGACGTGCGCATCCTCGAGGACGGCGGCGTCCAGGTCACCGACGACGGCCGCGGTATCCCCGTGGCCATGCACGCCACCGGTATCCCGACCGTCGACGTCGTCATGACCGTGCTGCACGCCGGCGGCAAGTTCGAAGAAGGCGCCTACCAGGTGTCCGGTGGTCTGCACGGCGTCGGTGTATCGGTGGTCAACGCCCTGTCGACGCGGCTCGAGGCCGACATCCACAAGGATGGCTTCGAGTGGCATCAGACTTACGACAAGTCGGTCCCCGGCACCCTGCGCAAGGGCGAGCCGTCCAAGAAGAACGGGACCACGATCCGGTTCTGGGCCGACCCCGACATCTTCGAGACCACGGTCTACGACTTCGAGACCATCGCCCGCCGGCTACAGGAAATGGCATTCCTCAACAAGGGCCTCACCATCGAGCTGACCGACGAGCGCGTCGTCGCGGCCGCAGTGGTCGACGAGGTCGTCAGTGATCATGCCGAAGCCCCCAAGACCGCCGAGGAGAAGGCCGCCGCCGCGGCGGAGCAGGAGAAGCAGGGCGAGGAGTTCGCCGACCTGCTGGCCTGGCTGGGGCAGGTTCTGGGCGAGGACGTCACCGAGGCGCGGCTGTCGAGCCGGCTCACCGATTCCGCAGCCTGCCTGGTCGGTGACGCCTACTCGATGTCACCGCAGTTGGAGAAGCTCTACCGGGCTTCCGGGCAGCCGGTGCCGCACATGAAGCGGGCACTCGAACTCAACCCCGCGCACCCGCTGGTGGCCGGACTGAACAAGGCCGTCGCCGCGGAATCGGAGCGCGAGACCCTGGTGCCGACGGCACAACTGCTCTACGGCCTGGCGCTGCTCGCCGAGGGTGGGGAGTTGAAGGATCCGGCGGCGTTCGCGAAGACGCTCGCCGACTCGCTGGCCCCGCCGTCCCCGCTCGCGCGCCCGCTGTCACCGCACGCGCTGGCCACGAGGACGACGACCAGGGACCGGGGGAGCGCGGGCTGCATGCCTCCGCAGGGTCGGCCACCGGACCCCGCCCGGTCAAGCGCGGGGGCGATTTGGCGCTTGACAAGCATGCGTGACGTCGTGGAAAGACGTCCATACATGCCGAGCGCAGGGCCCAACCGTGTCCGCGAGCTGCGAGAGGCCCGCGGCCTGGCGCAGATCACCTTGGCGCTGGTGTACGTCGACGTGGCCAGCCAGACCGAGGTGGTGCTGGACGACCTGCCCATCCAGACTTTTTCCGAAGGCCTGCGTCCGGTGGAGGCCAAGGCAAGTTATGCCAAAGACACTATCCGCATCCAGGGCCAGCGTTTTTTGCGCGGCATCGGAGGGCAATCGCCGATGATTCTGGCTTTTTACCTCAATAAAAAAGCTGCTCGTTTCACTGCTTTGGTTGGCCCCGATGACAGCGGTAATCAGGACATTCCCTTGAGCTTTTACGTAGTGGCCGACCACAAAGTACTCTTTGAAAAGCTCGACATGAAACACGGCGATGCCCCCGTAAGCGTAGATGTCGACCTACGCGGCGTCGAGCGTTTTGGATTATTAGTGACCGACAGGATAGGAGGCTCCAACA
>ERZ650309.75-NODE-75-length-46669-cov-7.843652_pt1 | contig 46669 bp, 41 predicted proteins | sample MGYA00376245_ERZ650309 | MGnify/ENA primary metagenome ERZ650309 (study PRJEB26733, sample SAMN07839294) | wastewater metagenome | biome: urban; feature: wastewater treatment plant; material: waste water | place: USA: North Carolina | collected 2016-04-26 ... | reverse complement strand
TCGATATTGTAAATCTCTCTACTTATCAATAGCACTTTTTTTAGGGGGTATTACCGTGGCAGTTTTACTATTGCAAATGTTGCCCAAGGTGTACAAAATACTACTCTCTCATTGGATGCATTCTCTTCAGCAAATATTCCATACCTTGCAACTGGGTCATTATCTTGGACTAATTCTTCGGGTACTAGTTATGAATTTGATATTAGTGCTGGTGGGAATCCTGGGCAATGGGATCCTAAAACAGCATATTGCATTGATGTAGTTGTAGATAGTATTGATATTGGTAATAATTGTACCAGCCCAACTAGTTATTGGGCTCCGACTATAACTAAAGCGACGTTAAATAGCAATAGTAAGATACAAGTTTTCTTTATGCTTAAATAACCTGCTAATTAAATGCTTTGATTTATAATTTGTCAAAGAATTTTAAAACATCTACTTACTTGTTAAGAGGCTTAATTTCAATAAGCAAACTCAATTGCATAAGTACGACTCCATTTTGCATTTGCTTGAATAGTTTCTATTGCGGCTTTATAATTTATATCGCCGCTAAAACCTAAATCATCACTCCGTCCGCACCAAGGCTCTAGGCAAACATAATCTGCACTGGGTTTTGACCAGATACCTAGCCAAGGAAATCCAGCTAGAGAAACTCGAATGGCACGCCCTGTGTCACGCTCAATCAAGCTAACACTATCACTATTATAGCCACTAAAAACCAAAGCATCATCATCAAAGGTATGCTCGTCCAAATTAAACGCAGCTAATTTGTGATCAGTTGTCTTACCAGTATAAAAAGCTTCGGAGGTTATCTCATGACGAAGTAAATTTTCCGGTTGTTCAAAGCGAATTTCATAATCACTAATCTGGTGTTTATCATCAAAAGGACAGGCAAACGCTGGATGTGCACCGACACTAAAATATGCAGTTTGCGGATCAAGGTTATGAACCGTATAAGTAGTATGCAAGGTTTTGTCAACTAGTTTATAATTGACAAAAAAATCAAGATTAAATGGATAACGTTTTACATCATCAATTTGAGTATTCAACAACAATGTAACTTCATCGCTCTTTTGCTCTACGATACTAAATACCGAATGACGGGCAAAACCATGATTACCAAGGCTATAACTTTCCCCAACAAATTTAACCTGATTTGCAGTAGTTTTACCGACTACTGGAAATAATACCGGAGAAACACCCGCCCAAACCTCTGGGTTGCCACTCCACATATATTCATGGTTACTTACAATATGTTTGACACTGCGAACCTCAGCACCGAGTAGCGCAATCGTAACTTGCAAATTTTGATTTTGAATTATGACTTGTGACATAAATAAACCTTTATTATCCGTTAAATATCGTGGCTATCGCCAAATTTTTTGCTTTTAGTCAATTGGCTTTCGGCTAAATAACCACCGCCTAAAACCTGATAAAGATTTACTATACTGTTTAGCTGCTGAATTTTAATTTGATTCAAGCTAGCTTTAGCATAATCAACATTAAGTTTAAATCCTAGAGTATCAGAGAATCCCACAGAGCCTTGCGTATATTGCTTATTCGCAATTTTTTGCAAACTTTGAGCTTTTTGTAAGGCAATATTTTGCTGACTAGCAACTTTATCCAAGCTATCGTGATTAGCTAGACCATTATCAACCTGTGAAAATGCCGTTCTAACCGTCTGAATATAATTATAATATGCAGTATAGTAGCTACCACGAGCTTTGTCCGCCTCGGCATACAATCCCATATTAAATAACGGCATTGCTGCACCTAATTGCCCCATCCAGAAATCAGCACCAGCATTGAAAAGATTACTTAACTGCATCGAACCTTGTCCAAGCATACCCGTTAGACTGATTGAAGGGAAAAACATCGAGGTTACGGCACCTATATTTGCATTAGCGATTTGTAATTGATACTCTGCCGCCACAATATCTGGACGCGATTTTAAAACACTTGATGGTAGGTTAACTGGTACTATTTCAGTAGTCGTAACTTGATCAAAATCACGATTGGTCTTGATTTTACCCGGATTATTGTTGGTTAATACTTGCAAGGCATTTTCGGTTTGAGTTATATCATTTTGAATTTTAGGAATATTACCTTCTAATCCAGCGATATATTGATCGATACCTTCAATATTCAAATCGGAGATGCTACCATATTGATACTGAATCAAATTATATTTACGCATTTCTTTGGCATCCGCAAGTAACTCTTGCTGAAGTTGCAATTGTTTATGTAAACCTAACAAGCTAAAATAACTACCTGCAACCTGCCCGATCACACCCAGCGCTACCGCATTGGCAGATTGTTTCTGCATCTCAAGGCTTAATTTAGCGATTTGATTTTGTTTAACCAACTCAAACACATTTAAGGTGTAGCTTGGCATAAACCCAGCCGCATAACCATCAAAATTCTGTGGATTATTTTGACTTATATTATTTGCCAAAGGATAAGAACTGGTATTTTGAAAGCCTGGATTAAAGGATTGTCCAGTAAAGCCAACACCACCCATGCTAACTGTTGGTAACCACCCCATCTGAATTTTTTTGAGTGAAGCTTGCGCTTGCATGATATTACCCATCGCCATTTGCAAGTTATTATTATTTTGCAAGGCGCTCTCAATTAGCTGATTCAACTGTGGATCATTAAATTTTTTCCACCATGCCATTTCAGCTAGATTAGTGCTTTCGATATGAATATTTTTATCATCTGCACTCCATTTTTGTGGCGAATTTACCTGTGGCTTGACATAGTCTGGTCCAAGTAAACCACAGCCAGTTAAGATACCACTGGCTGCAACCAGTATAATTTGCTTAATTTTCATAGTCATTATGCCCTATTTAGTGGTATCAATAGTAACTTTGCTGCTCGCACCAACACGAAGTGGAAACTGAGTATCATCATCAAGTTTTACTCGCACTGTAAAACGTTGTGTAACTTTTACCCAATTACCAGTAGCATTTTCCGCAGGCAATAATGAGAATGTATTACCGCTGGCATAGCTGATACTTTGTACTACACCGTGATATTTATGATCATACATATCTAATTCAACACTCGCGCTTTGTCCAGCCTTAATTCGCTTAAGCTGCGTTTCTTTAAAGTTAACATCTACCCACCAGCTGCTATTATCTACTAAACCAAAAAGCTTTTGTCCCGGTGAAACAAATTCTCCGGTTTGTAAATTGATATTACTGATATAACCGTCTACCGAGGCACGCAACTGAGTATAGCCATTGTTATTTTGGGCATTTTCCACACCATTTTTTGCTAAATCAATCTGCGTTACTGCTGCTTGATATTGCGTATTTGCCTGCGCTAAAGCTACGTTTGCCTGATCTAAAGTTTGTTTAGCTTGCGTTGCCTGAGTTTGATATTTTTGCATATCTTGCAATGAACCAGCTTTTTGTTGATATAAGTTGGTATAACGAGTAGCCATTTGTGCCGCAAATTCATATGCTGATTTGGCGCTTGCCACACTTGCTTTGGCATTATTAATCATTTGCTGGGTATTAGCTGCTTGTTGTTTAGCAAAAGTAAGATCTTGCTGGGATTTACTTAGTGCCAAACTATAATCTTGTGGATCAATATCAACCAATAAGTCACCTTTATGTACCAATTGATTTTCTTTGACATAAACATGTTCAATATAGCCACCAACTTTCGGTGCTACATTAATCAAGTTAGCATTAACATAAGCATTATCCGTACTTGGATACACTTGACTATAGTGATAGTAACCATAGACCCCACCTGTAGCAACTAAGACCACTACGATTCCAGCAAACAAATGTTTACGTGATTGAGAGTTTTTTTCAGCCATATTTTTATTCCTAATTTAAGTTTTATAATAATCTAATCTAAATGAACTGGAGCACCTGCTGCTGGACGTTTCAGAAGAAATGGTAACCATAAGATTAATAACATTCCACAGCCAAAGGCAAAGAATGAATCTAGATAGCTAACCAATGCACCCTGCCCCATTACCTGTGCTTGAGCCAACACAATTTTACTTTGCTGTGGCACTCCAGCCAAATTCTGTGACCACCATAAATAACCGCGCTCATATGGTGAAACATGAGCACCCATATCATGATAAGTAACCTGCATTTGATGGGAAACAATTGTTGAAGATAAAGAAGTTCCAACCGAACTGGCAATATTTCTAAAGAAGTTAAACACTCCTGAAATATCACTATGTAAGCTTTGAGGAACATCAATAAAAACAATCTGCATAATTGGAATGAAAAATGCCATCATACCAGCACCCTGAATCAGCATTGAGCAGATTATATAGCTTTGACTCACCATTGGTGCGTAGCTTGAGAGCATAAAGCAACCAATACCGAACGTAAGTAAACCCGCAAACATAACTCTTCTCGCATCTACTTTACCGATCAGTTTAGCCACAATCGGCGCAATAATGAATGCGATTAGCCCGCGTGGTGCTGTAATATAACCAGCAGTATCAACCGGATAACCAAAACTTTGTTGTAACATAGTCGGAAAATATGCCAACGATGCCGACGCCATCAACATAAACAAAAACATTGATAGACAGCATAGTACAAAATTTGTATTTTTGAAAATTTTGAAATTGATAACCGACTTACCCAAGAGACCGCGCCAGACAAAGAAAATTAATAGTACAATCGCAATAGTTAAAACAATTACCATTTCCATTGAATCAAACCAATTATTGGTATTACCCTCATCAATGAAATATTCTAAGCAACCAACACCAAGAGCCATAAACGCAAAACTCAGATAATCAATTTTAACATCATCGTGTTTATCGTTATTCATATAGCGCCAGATTAGTAAAAAGCCAGCTATACAAATTGGTACATTGACATAAAAGCACCAGCGCCAATCAAGGTTTTCAGCTAATGCTCCTCCAAAAACTGGTCCAATAATAGGTCCCATTACTACACAGAGGCTAAACACCGTCATCATTTTAGGTTGCTCTTGGGGTGTGAAACTACGCGAAATATAGGATTGAGCAATTGATGGTAAGAAAGCACCGCCAACTCCTTGGACTAAACGGAAAAAAATCATTTCGTTAAGAGAAGTTGACATACCACAGAGAACAGAAGAGATTCCAAAGATAACCGCGGAGGCTAAAACAACATGTTTCATACCAAATTTGCGGGTTACCAAACCAGTCAAAGGAATACAAACTGCGGCTGCGACAATATAGCTGGTCATAGTAAGTGAAACTTCGCTCAAATTGGCACTCAATGATCCCATAATATGGGGAATAGCTACAGCGACAATTGTCAAATCGATAATTTCGGCAAGCGCTAATAAACTAACTGCATAAGCAACCAGCGTTCGCGGCTCTAACCAGAAGTTAATATTACTCTGTGGAGTAGGAAATTCGGAAGTTGATTGCATGAGAAATGCCCTATATTGTTGGCTAAAAATTTAAGTTGCGATATTTTAAAACAAATGTTTGATATCTGTCAATTCTATTTCAATACCACCCCAATTTGTAGCCCGCAATTATTAAGTGGCATAAACAAAATAAGTTCTATCGCGGGTAGAATTATTCGGTAACACAGCTGCCTGATTCACTAGGATTACCATTGCACTTGATTTGATATTTTGTTCCATCATTATCCACAGCTGAACAATCTGGAACACCACTTTCACTTATCAAACAAGCTAATGTCATTGATTCATTTTGATTATCTTTGATATCGCACAGAAGTTTATTATTACTTTTAGGCATACTACAGCTCATCACAAATGAAGTTCCATCGGAAGACTTGCCTTGGCACGAAGTATTACCTTTTTTATCTTGCGTACAATTAAAACCTAGTTTAGCAGCTACCTTATCAGTATAATTACCAACACAAGAGGTAGATCCATTCCCTCCATGAGTGCAATCCAAATTCATTACGTCAACACCACTTTCGTGTGCATTGCACTGAGTTAAGCCAGATTCGCTTTTATAGCATTGCGTAACAATCTCAGCATTAGCAGAAGATAATAACAACATTACACCAGTAACAACATAAGCAATTTTTTTCAACATTAAAATAATACCTTTCTAATTATTCCACGGTAATTTTGTAATTATCTTTTCAAGAATACATTCTCCAGTCAAACTTGCTACCAAAAGTACCATACCAACCAAGATATCTAACATATAAAACCATTGCGAAAAAGAGTTACCTAAGATAACGCCAACCAAACTTGAGATTGCAAGAATAAACTGCGCTTGACGACGCGGACTTATATTATGAGATGGCATATTTATTTCTTGATCTGATTGCTGCAAATTATTCACTATTCTACTTTCCAAAATTTATTTACAAAAAATTTGTTTAAGCGTACTCAAAACCTCAATTACCGCATCATTGGCTAATGAATAGTAAATAGTCTGTGCTTCTTTTCGCGTTTTTACCAATTGTTCAGCCCGAAGCACCGCCAGATGCTGTGAAAATGCTGACTGGCTAAGTAATGAGCGGCGTGAGAGCTCTCCAGCACTGATTTCACCAGTAGTTAAATGACACAAGATTAATAAACGATCTTTGTGTGCCATGCGTTTTAAAAGAGCCACCGCCAATCCTGCGTTTTCCTGAAGCTCGTGTAATTCATTAGTATTCATAGTTAACACCAAATTAAAAATGATTCGATTCCGCTATTTTAGTTTTAGCTAAACTAAAATGTCAAGTTTTGTTTGTCTGGCTAACTAAAACTGATTTGCAGCAATAGATTATTTGTCTATTGCTGTTTCTAGTAAAATCTAATATAATGCGGAAATAACCAATTAATCTTGTAAGCTAATTTATACATAAATGATTCAAAATCAGTCATGCATAGATATATTTGGAACTTACATCAAGTTGAATCATGGTTAAAATAGTTATATTTGAACTAAATTAATGTCATCAGAGGAGTTTATATTATGACAATAAAATCACCAGTTCGCGTAGCAGTTACAGGTGCTGCTGGACAAATTAGTTACAGTTTACTATTTCGTATTGCAAGCGGCGATATGTTAGGTAAAGATCAGCCAGTTATTTTGCAACTTTTAGAAATTGAGCCAGCAATGGGGGCACTTAAAGGCGTTATAATGGAATTAGACGACTGCGCATTTCCGCTGGTACATGGAATAGAAGCCAGTAGCGACCCTATGATTGCATTTAAAGATGCTGATTATGCACTATTAGTTGGTTCTCGTCCACGCACCAAAGGAATGGAAAGAAAGGATTTACTTGAAGTAAATGGCACAATCTTCATTGGTCAAGGTAAGGCTCTTGCTGCGGTTGCTAAAAAAGATGTAAAAGTATTAGTAGTTGGTAATCCTGCCAATACTAATGCACTGATTTTATCAAAAAATGCACATGGCTTAGATCCTCGTAATATAACTTCAATGATGCGTTTAGATCATAATCGTGCTATGAGTCAATTAGCAGCAAAAGTTGGTAGTCATTCAACAAAAGTAAAAGATGTTATCGCATGGGGTAATCATTCTTCAACACAATACCCAGATATTTTCAATGCAACAGTTGATGGTAAAAAAGCGAGTGAATTAGTTGATGAAAACTGGTTAGTAACTGATTTTATTCCAACCGTACAAAAACGTGGCGCGGCAATTATTGAAGCACGTGGACTATCATCAGCTGCATCAGCAGCTAATGCAGCAATCGATCATATGCGTAGCTGGGTATTTGGAACTGAGCCAGGTGAAGTCGTAACTATGGGTGTTCCATCTGATGGCAGCTATGGTATTCCTGCAGGCGTTATGTTTGGCTATCCATGCACGTGTAAAGACGGAAAATATACTGTAGTTAAAAACTATCAAATTAGCGAATTTAGCCGTAAATATATTGATATTACTTATCAAGAACTATGTGAAGAACGTGCAGCAATTGAACATTTATTAATTTAAAAGCTATCCTTCACCTAATTAGTCTAATTTAGTTTTACTGCTAAATTAGACTAATTAATACTTTGGTAGTCAAGCTAATGGATAATGTATTTTAAATCAAAAGGCAATAGACCTCACGCATTGAGAGATATTCATAATTGCGCGTCTGCAATATCTGTAAGGCTGTTACGCTTAATGGGATTGCTATACTGTTTATCCAATACCCCATCTATCAAGTCAAGCTCAGATTTATTTTCATTAAACAAATCATGAGCATCAAAACATTCTCAGTTTAAAAATCGTCCTGAAGGGTAACCTTACCCGATTGGTAATCTATTATATTCCTGAACTACCAGTAATATTAATCGATACTCCAATTCCATAGTTGGTATTTACCCATAGCGTGCTACTGTTAATGTATTCCCAAACCATCCCACCATAAGTAGTCGCATAAAGATTACCCAAATGATCAAAAGTAAGTCCGCTTACACCTAGCGAATCAAGTGGACTGATATTAATTTGCAGCCAAGAATAACCAGTGTATTTGAAGACATTACCAGCGGCCGTTCCGGCATAAACATTCAAACTGCTATCTACTATGACTGAGTTTACCGAAGTACCATCCAATGTTCCAGTACCAAGGATTGTCCATCTACTTCCAGTCACTGGATATTCCCAAACAAATCCACCATTACCACTACCAGCAGTTGCGGCATAAATGTTACCGTTAGTATCTGCAGTTATTGATTGTATTGGTGTACCATCAACTGAACTGCGTGAAGATGTACCCGCAAGGGTTGTCCATATTCCAGTCGTACTATTATACTTTTGTACTCGACCATCTTTTAGTATCTGGTCATTGGGGTCGTTATAATTCATGCTCGTATACAAAGACCCAGTTTTATTAACCAAAAGACCTGAAGTTATGTAGTCTGTATTACTGGCAATTTGCTGCCAGTTGCCGTCATTATTGGTCGAGTATATACTCCCAGATTGCATGCCCGCATAGATGTTGCTTCCGTAAGTAGCAAGCGCCAAAACTCCACTGCTGTCTAATAAATAAATGCCACCCATCGGTATCCATGTTTGACTAGACACCAAATATTTAAGGACATTATTCTGTGTACCTGCGTAGAGATTACCACTGTCGGAAATATTAGTAGAGTAAACTGGTGTACTATCCAGCGCCCCAGTCCCAACTGGCAACCATGCATTTGTAGTATAAGCATAAACCATACCCTCCGGAGAACCACCTCCATTCGCAGTGCTGGCATATAATTTATTATTGCTTATGATGATTGAAGAAATACCACCATTATTTAAGTTGCCTGCTTTAATCCACACAGAGCCCGTATAAGAGTAAATCTGCCCATTATAGTTGTCACCATAAGTTCCGGCATATAGATTTGAACCACTAAGTAGCATAGCCGTTATTGCAGAAGAGTTCGCTGCATCAGGGGTTCCTTGTGATGTCCACGATGTTCCAGTTCCATCATATTTATGTACTTTACCAGTAGCTGTTCCAGCATAAAGGTTACTACCATTTACGACTACAGAATTTACCGAGACATTATTATTATCTGCTGTGCCGTCACTAAATGTGCTGATGACGTTCCAAGTAGTACCACTAGTATATTTGTATACTTCACCGTATGTTATTACGGTAGGAGTGTCGTCGATATATCCTGCTGTAGCCGCGTAAATATTTCCACTATTATTGATTGCAATAGATTGGATACCTGTACCATCTGGAGAGCCAATAGATACCCATGTTCCACTTACGTATTTGAACACGCCATTATCAGTGTCTGATCCGTTATTGGTTCCAGCGTAGAGATTATTACTCGCATCAAGCGCTAATACTCCAATTGGTTGGTTTAAGGTTGACCCCATTAAATTCCAAAAATTATTGATATATTTATATATATTACCTGCGTGAGTGCCTGCATAGAGATTATTATTGCTATCCATAATTATGGCATCAACTCCCGAACCATCTAATGATCCGCCAGCACCACTGCCAGACAAGATAGTCCAGTATCCTAATGAGCTATTATATTTAAATACTTTGCCTGCACCAAATCCGCCAAATGTTGAACCGCCAGTACCTGCATACATATTATTATTCGAATCGATTACAATTCCTGAGATTTGACTATAATCGACCCCTGCGAGCGAAGCTGTACCGGGTATTAGATTAGCATTATTAAAAACCAGTCCATTTTGGGTGCCAAAAACTATACCTTGTGGTGCAACTGATGTAACAAGAATCGACTCTGAAGTAGCAGCCGGCATTCCGGTTGTATTGGCACTAAAACTAGCAACACCATCAGCAACACCTGTGACTATTACCTGACATGAGTTTGTCGAAGCAGATAAGCTACAATAGCTAGGTGTAACAGAGATTATAGCGCTATCATTATTGCTAATTGCAACTACTACAGACTCAGTTGACTTCAGATTGACTATACTTACCGTTGCTGTAGTTGACTCACCAATCAGGATAGTTGATTTGCTAAACTCAGAGATATTTAGTGATTCACTGCTGGGCGTAGAGGGCGTCGAACTAGTACCACTGGCACATCCGATAAGATTGATGCTTACTATCAGCAAAATAGTGAGCTGTAATAATTTAAACTGCTTACGTAATTTTGAAATAAACATTTTTTAAATCCCTCTCATGTAATCAAGTTTAACCTAAGTTATGATTTTAACATTAATTGATAGCTAATTAAGTGCTTATAGCTTAATTTTAAGTATAGCTATAAGTTTAGTGCGAAATATTTTCTTGACTGGAGAATTCATTTGTTTGTCTATCTTCCAAAAAATAAGTTGTATCTTAACCTGAAATTCTCTTCTTCAGTCCATATTTTTGGATATGCTCTACTTTTGCTTTTATCTTATTTGCAGAGATTACTATATAAAACAACATTATTCCCCATCTGCCTTGTGCAGAATAAATCATATCATCACCAGCATAATAAACTGATATTCAAGAATATTTATAAAATATTAGTCGCCTATATTATTTTATTAATTCAATTTATAAGAACACATATAATAGCGGCTAATTTATTTCCCAATGGAGTTAATCTTGACAAAAACATCTAAGACGCAACTATTTTCAGTAATAGCTTTAACGATAGTCACTAATGCATATGCAGAAGGAAGCAACCAAGCAATAAGCTCATCACCAACAGAATCAAATGTCTCACTGAGTGAATCTGATATTAAGATGCTTAAAAAAATAGCAGAAAAAGAAAAGCTTGCTGCATATTCAGGAGATGTTGGTACTGCACCAATTGATAAGACGGTATCCGCAACTGGTGCTGCTTTAGAAGAAACCCCGTCTGGACCACAGTTATTCCTTTTTTGGACGCAAACTCTAGCCAATGGATTCTACTATGAAGGTCGCATTTACGGTAAATATAATATGCGCACGCAAAATCCTGCCTTCCCGGATGTCCCTCCTTCAGCAGAAAACAATCCTCAAGGTTATAAAGGTGTAATTAAGCTTGGGTATAATTTTCACGTTACGTCAATTTATGATATTACCCCATATCTACGCCTTGAGGCTGGACATGATATGAGCCTAGTTTATGCCGATACTAACGGGGATTATATACACTCTAATAATTATGCGATTCTACCCGGTTTCAAACAAACTTTTAAGGTAACACCAATTTTTGCACCCTATATTGACATTTATGGTGGAGTATCACAGGTTAGTTTAACCGGAAATATGACGCAGGGTGCTGCTGCTAACCAAGTACAAACTGCATCAGTTCAACAATTACAGCTCACTACTGAGCTAGGAACTTCAATAAAAATATCTGAACATCAAGCAATAATTCCATATATACAGTTTGTCTATACTGGAAATGACCCAGACTCAACAGCTGCAGCATCATACAATAATGGCGGCTTTAATATTAGTTCACTGACCTCCAGTCAACAGGTTTATGCAATTAAATATAGTTATTCATGGTAAGGTTATACCCAATAAAAACAAAGACAGGGTTCAAAGACGATGAGTATATGTTAAAATCTATAATCATTTTTATTAGATAACCCAATATGTCAAACTTGAATTTAACTCAGTTACCACCGTTAAGTCTATATATCCATATGCCATGGTGTATTAAAAAATGTCCATATTGCGATTTCAACTCGCACGGACTCAAAGGTACGTTACCAGAGCAAGAATATATTGATAGCTTAATTATGGATTTGGAACAAGCCCTACCACTTATTTGGGGGCGCTCTATTCAAACAATCTTCATTGGCGGTGGTACACCTAGCCTCTTTAGTGGTGAAGCGATTGATCGCTTAATTAGCTGTATTCGCAGTCGAATAAAAATTTCGCCTTATGCGGAAATAACTTTGGAAGCCAACCCTGGTACAGTTGAAAAACACTATATTGCTGAGTATGCTGCAGCTGGAGTTAACCGAATTTCCCTCGGTATCCAATCTTTTAATGATCAACATTTAAAAGTATTGGGACGTATTCATAGCGCAAATGAAGCACAAGAAGCAATAGCAACGGTTGCAGATAATTTTGACAATTTTAACTTAGATATCATCTATGGCTTGCCACAACAAACTATCCAAGAGGCACAGGATGATATTCAACAAGCAATTAATGCTAAACCAACCCATATTTCAGCATATAATCTAACTATCGAACCCAATACCCATTTTGCTAAATTCATCCCAGAACATTTGCCAGAGGATGATCTTTGTTATCAGATGCAAGATGCGATTATTAGCACGCTTGCTAACAATGGCTACCAACGCTATGAAATTTCGGCATTTGCCAGAAATAATTTGCAATCCCAACATAATCGTAATTATTGGGAATTTGGTGATTATCTCGGAATCGGAGCTGGAGCACATTCCAAGCTTAGCTTTCATGATAGAATAATTCGTCAAATGCGCCATAAACACCCCGCTCAATACATGGAACGTGTAAAGTTACAACAACATATTGATGAAAATAAATTAGTTACGTCTCAAGAGTTACCTTTTGAATTTATGATGAATGCATTGCGTTTACGTGATGGTTTTGTAAATGCATTATTCACGCAAACTACAGGACAGAGCTTTAATTCAATTCTACCACAGCTACTAAAAGCACAAGAACAAGGTTTTATTGAACTAAGTTACAATAAGGTAATACCAACAGCCAAAGGACGCGATTTCTTGAATAATTTACTAGAGTTATTTCTCTAAATTTGCTGCAGTGCAATATAACCATATTTTAATTAAGTCTATATGGTAAAATCATTGCTTGAAAACATTAAAAGAGAAGAGGAGCTAATGCGATGAGTTGTAATTTAGTAATTTTGCCAACCGAACAAGGAGTAGGTAGTTCAACAATCAGGTTAGGAATTGCTCATGCTTTAGAACAACATGGTTATTCAACAACTAACTTTCATCCGTTTAAAGATGCAGACATTTCACCTGCTCAGTTGCAAAATTATTTCCTTGAAGATCGCCGTCAAGATTTACTCGAAGACATTATGAAGGCTTTTGAAAGTTATCAGGCAAAGGCAGATTTTGTGCTAATTGAGGGTATCTATACTCAATTAAATCAAACTAGCGAACTTGCATGGTTTACTACCTACGTAGACTGGTTCAATAGTTCACTTACCCGTGCGTTAATGGGGTATGTTATCTTAGTCACTCGCCCGACCAGTAATCAAATTGAACAGCTTGAAGAAAAGATCAATTTGGTTTTGAATGAAATCAGTCCAGAATTTGTCTTGGGAGTAATTGTAACCAAGCTTGATGCACCAATTGGAGATAATGGCGAAATTAAATACAGTCTGCTAGATGAAGTAGAAACGTCACATTTATCAATAACACATGATCAAATTGCAAATTTAGCACTATTTAAAAACAATAAAATTAAGCTATTGGGTACTAACAAGTGGAGTAACGATCTCTCACAACCACGAATTAAAGATATTATGCGCGCACTAAATATTCGTGAACTAGTTGAAGGAATGGAAACAAATCGACGAGTGAGAAGAATTACTGTTTGTTCACGTAGCACCAATAATCTGATTGAGGATTTGCAACCCGGCACCCTATTGATCACCGCTGTAGATCGCGCAGATGTCGTGGTCGCTGCAACACTAGCTGAAGCTAAGGGTATTAAATTGGCTGGATTACTTTTAATGGCCAACTATAATATCCCTCAGGAGACCATCTGGTTTTGTTATGGTAACTCTAGTAATTATTTGCCTATTTATGCCAATCAAGATGCTCGTAGAACTACTGGTATTGTGATGGCAATTAAAGACTTAGAGTTGAATCAAGTCCCACGAGATGACAATGAACGTTTGGATTTAATAAAGCAAAATATGTCGGAATCAATTGATATTAGTATAATTGAAAGCAAATTAAATCATCAAGTTACAAAAAAAATGTCACCGGCTGCGTTCCGCTATATGCTAATCAAAAAGGCTCAGTCTGCGTACAAACGTATTGTTTTACCAGAAGGCGAGGAACCACGTACCTTAAAAGCGGCAATCCATTGTCAAGAAAAAAGAATTGCTGATTGTGTTTTACTTGGCAATTTTGAAAAGATCCACCAAATTGCTAAAGATAACTTACTGACTATTCCAGATGATTTAAAGATAATTGATCCACTTGATGCTGCCCCAGCCTATGTCAATCAACTAGTTGAACTACGTAAAGCTAAAGGAATGACAGCTGAAGCGGCACTAGATATCTTGACTCACGACATAAATTATCTGGGCACAATGATGATCTATAATGGCGAGGTAGATGGACTGGTATCTGGCGCAGAAAATACTACTGCAGCAACCGTGCGTCCTGCTCTGCAAGTAATCAAAACTAAGCCAGGTAGTTCATTAGTGTCCTCAGTATTCTTTATGTGCCTTGAAGATCAGGTACTTGTATATGGTGATTGTGCGATTAACCCTGATCCAAATGCCGAACAATTAGCCGATATTGCGATCCAAAGTGCAGATACTGCTGCTCAGTTTAATATTGAACCACGAGTTGCCATGATTAGTTACTCAACTGGAACTTCAGGTACTGGTGCAGAGGTCGAAAAAGTTAAAGCAGCAACTGAACTGGTACGTCAAAAACGGCCGGACATTATAATTGATGGACCACTGCAATACGATGCGGCAATGATTAAAGATGTAGCTGAGAAAAAAGCACCCAATAGTCCTGTTGCAGGAAAAGCTACAGTGTGTATTTTTCCAGATTTAAATACGGGTAACACAACTTATAAAGCCGTGCAGAGAAGTGCCAATGTATTGAGCATTGGTCCATTGCTACAAGGTTTAAATAAACCAGTAAATGATTTATCACGTGGCGCAACTGTAGATGATATCATCTATACTATTGCAATAACTGCGGTACAAAGTTAAAGAGTAACTGCATATTGTGGCAGTTTATGAGTGAGAAGTAGTTACGTTAAAGAGAGAATTTTCATGCTTGTGCTAACAATTTATCAAAGCTATCACAAAATAAGCTATAAGATTTTTAAGCTTTTCAATAAGAAGCATAGCTTGCAGCGTCGCGGTAAAATTAGCTGGGATGATACCAACACTGGTAGCTGGATAATTTATAACGCACAAAATAAACAGCTCCAAAACCAGCCGTTCAAACTTCCTGTACGAAATGATGGAACTGTGGATTATTCAAGAATTGTCACTGATGATAATTTTAGTAATTACAACTTTGATTTTATTGTTCATAAAATTGCATGTGGTGGTAATGAATTTAATGATATAACTCTATTAAATTCAATCGTAATTGAGCAGCTACAACAATATAGCTTTTTAGCGCCCAATGAGCAAGAGGCTGACTTAGCTTTAGCATCCGCTTATTTAACCAATTATGCGCATGCCAAACATTACGCATGCTTTGACACTTCTTTCCATCAACATATTGCACCTAAACATCGTATAATTTCATTATCAGGTACACATTTAGCGCAAGGTATTCAAAATTATGGTAATTTAGGCTTAGTTTTTGCTGGAATCAGTGCCAAATTTGGTGATATTAGTGATAAAAAAATGGCAAAAGGACGCTGGATTATTGCTTATTTACAAGATAGTCTTAATGTTTGTTGTGCAATTAAAAATGGTAAAAGCTCTTACTGCTCTTCCAGTGCATTGCATAACGAACTTCCCTCTATTTATACTGCAGGATACGGAGATTTAAAATTAAATACTCTGATTAACGATAACTCCGTAAGTGATGCCAATTTACTGACTATTAGTGGGCATAAAGTAGCATCACTTGAAGAGATAATTAACTTAAACTCAGAAGATACTCAATTGAGTTTGGATTATTATACCAACCAAATAAGTGATACTATCGCAAAATTGGTTAACGTTGTTCAAGGTATTGACGGAATTGTGTTTACAGGTAAACTTGGACAAAATAATTCTAGATTACGCCAACTTATCTGCCATAAATTGGAATGGCTGGGAGTTAGCATCAGCAATAAAGCTAATTTAGAAAACCAATGCAAACTACATAAAAAAAGTAGTAAAATCGGAGTTTTTACCATGTTAGCAGAACCTGAATCGGCGATGCTGCAACAACTAGCTAAACGGATTGATTAAATATGAATTTACTTGCTATTGATACTGCCAATGAATATTTATCCTTGGGTGTATCCAATTCAAAACAAGAGTTCTTCTATTGTGAGAAAATCGGTAACCGTCAATCAGAACACATCATACCTCAGATTAAGCAAATCTTAAACGATGCACAATTAGAGCTAAAAGATATCGAATTAATCGCATATAATCAAGGACCAGGCTCATTTACTGGACTACGGATTGGGTTAAGCGTTGCTTTAGGCTTGGCATATTCAATTCAGTGCCGATTATTGCCAGTGCCAATGTTTACCTTGTATAGTTCAGCGTTAACACAACATAAGCCTAATTTAATCGTAACCTTAGATGCACGCCTCGGACAAATCTATGTAGCAGCATTTAATCAAGCTAGCTTAACATATTTGATTGAACCGCAACTGGTAAACCCAGAGGATTTAGCTTTACTACTAAGCCAAAACAAAAGCTTAACTCCTGAGAATAGTATTATTACTGGTGGAGGAATGATTACGTATAAAGACAAAATAGACCATGAACTTTATGATGATTATGAATATATGGAACAAAACTATCCAACAACTCAGCAAATGTTAGCTATTGCTAGGTCAGATTTACTGGAGCGTTGCTCTGTCTTTAATGCTGATTTGCTTTATGTACGTAATAAAGTCGCAATGAACCTCCATGAGCAAAATTTAAATAAAGTTAATAAACAAAATGCAACAGCTACGCGAACTTAAAATACATGAATTAAGCGAACTTGCGGCAATAGACGCCAGAGCTAATGCTACCCCGTGGTCGTTATTTAATTATCAGCAATCAGCAGAAGATCCCAATCATATTATTTTGGGACTTTTTGTCGATGAGATTCTGTGTGGAGCTTGCGTGTATAGTCAAGTACTAGATCAGGCCGAAATATTGCAATTATGCGTGCGCTACGAATATCAGCGCCAAGGATACGGGTACACCATCTTAAACAATGTATGTAATGAACTAAAAAAATATGCAGCAAGCCAGATATTTCTAGAAGTAATGGTTGGCAATGAGACGGCAATTAATTTATATCAGAAGCTTGGCTTCAACGTAATTAACACCCGTAAAAACTACTACAACGTTAATGGTAAATACAAAGATGCACTGATTATGGCACGCGAGCTGATTTAGTGCTTTTGCTCTTTCCACCAGTTATTAAACGTATCACGCAATTTTAAACCTTCTGGATTTTTTGCAAATAAAAAGACCTTATCACTGCTAGAGAATTTCTCTGGAATCTTTGCCTGACATAACAGTGGGTTAATTCGATGACGATAATCAACTTCAACATTATCGGTAAACATTACATACGGATGAGCACTAGTATTTTGTCTGCCAGAAATTGTTTCTAATGCAGTGAAATTGCTATTAACCAGTAAAATTGGCGCATGCTTAATGTTTTTAAGAACAAAATCCTGATTAGTACCCCCGCGATTTTCAACTATTGTTACCTCTTCACTGTCAATCGCAGCAAAATTATTAAAACGTTTAATATCACTACATTTTATCATCGGAACTTTATGCGTTTCACTCACTGCGTTAGAGATATTAAAAGATGCACTGCGCTCTGGATTGGCAGAAATCCCTCCTACAGCAACCATAAATTTCTTATTGCTTAAATCATTGCTAAGCATCGGCCAACTTGTGGCAACATATTTGATATTCATATTTTGCGATTTAGCAAAATCTTGGATAACCTTGATGTCGCTCCCCGTATAATTAGAACCGACTTTGTAAGTTAGCGGCGGATAGTCACCTGTTGTACCAACCAGTAGTGTTTCACTAGCATTAGCTGCTGCCATACTGGCAAAAGCACTGCTTAACAAAATTACTAATTGATAAGAAAATTTAGTTAACATTAGTATAGCGTCCTAATTTAAAGTATATCATCAATAAAGCTGCTGCAAATAAATCACAGCAGCATAATTTCAGTACTAGTTATAAAGGTTTAAATATAGTGCCACCAAAACTAATACTTACAAGGAGTTAACGAAAACTGGCTAATAATTCTGCTTTATCGGTTTTTTCCCAGCTAAACTCAGCATCCTCACGCCCAAAATGTCCGTAAGCAGCTGTTTTTCGATAAATTGGACGCAGTAAATCTAATTCTTGAATAATACCTTTAGGGCGTAAATCAAAATTATTTAAGATCAATTTTTCTATTTCACGATCATTAATTTTACCGCTACCAAAAGTATCAACATTTATTCCAACAGGTTTAGCTATTCCAATGGCATAGGCAATTTGTACCTGACACTCGCGTGCTAAGCCTGATGCAACGATATTTTTGGCAACATAGCGAGCAGCATAGGCAGCCGAGCGATCTACTTTAGATGGATCTTTACCAGAGAACGCACCGCCCCCATGAGGAGCTGCACCGCCATAAGTATCAACAATAATTTTACGTCCAGTTAAACCACAATCCCCCATCGGTCCACCAATAATAAACTGTCCGGTTGGATTAATAAAGTATTTAGTATCTTTAGTAAGCATATGACTAGGTAAAGTAGGCTTAATAATTTCTTCAATTACTGCCTCTTCAATTTGCTTATGAGTTAAATCAGGGTCATGCTGAGTTGATAACACTACCGTATCAAAAGATAAGGCTTTGCCAGTTGCACTATCATAACGGACAGTTAACTGCGCTTTAGCATCTGGACGCAACCATGCTAATTGACCTGATTTACGTACTTGTGCCTGCGTTTCCATCAAACGATGCGAATAATAAATCGGCAATGGCATTAAAGTTGGCGTTTCGTCACAAGCATAACCAAACATTAAGCCCTGATCGCCTGCCCCCATATCTAAATCAAGCCCTTGACCTTCATTAACACCCTGAGCAATATCAGGTGACTGTTCATCATAATTTACCAAAATAGCGCAGCTGTCCGCAGCAAAACCATATTCATTTTTGGTATAACCAATTTCACGAATAGTATCGCGTACGACTTTTTGGTAATTAACATGTGCCGAAGTAGTTATCTCGCCAGCAAGTACAACCAGACCAGTATTAACCAAAGTTTCAGCAGCAACCCGAGCATATTTATCTTGGGTAAAAACCGCATCTAAAATAGCATCAGAAATCTGATCAGCTACTTTATCTGGATGACCTTCAGATACTGATTCAGAAGTAAAAAGAAATTGTGACATAATGTATTTATCCTTGTAAAACCTTAATCTAAATTAGGCTCACAAGCTAAGAGGATGGAATAGTGACATGTATAGTTAATATGTATATCTCCCTTTAGCCGTAAAGCATAAACCAAAATCGCGCAAGCTGGAGAATTCAAATCCGATTTTGACTGGCATTATTCTACCATAATTATTTACAAAAATCCTAACTTATTCGTGTTGATTTTGTGGAAGATAAAATCGATGAAAGTCACGTACATACATAATCTGTGCACAAAATAATAAATTCAGAACGGCAATATAAAGCCACAATAAAAACAATGGAATAATTACTAATGAACCATAGATTAAATCATAGTTCTTAAAAAAATGTGTGGCATAAAAGACAAAGACCATCTTACTAAGACTAAATAAAATACTTGCCACCATCCCAGTAACTAATACTGATGAATATCTGGCATGTTGCCCTGGAATAAAATAATATACCCCACAAAATAATGCACTACTTAAAACAAAATTCAGCCCTATAATAACATAGTGCTCAAAATCAGTCATATAGCTCATACTCAATAAAAATATCCGCAAATACACTTCCGCATACACAATCAGCGCACCAAGGATGATAAAAACCGTATATAATCCTAAAGAATAAATAATTTTACGTGGTCGCAGGATATGCAACATTTTATTTAAGTGTGTTTCAACGCTCATAATGAGATTATATGCGGTAATCACCAAAAAAACAAAACCAAACCAAGGCAAATGTGTAGTATGACGTAAAAAAACCTTAAATTGCTTGTAAAGCACACCACCAGTTTGCGGTAAGAAATGGACAAAAACATAGTTTACACTAGAATTAATAATCTTGTTTGAAATTGGTGACCAATAACTAATACTGGCAATTGCCAAGGCAAATGGAATAAAAGATAACAGAAAAGAAAAAGACAAGCTATTTACCGCCATAAAGCCTTCTGAACGATAAAAATTCAACATCATTTTACAAGCAAAATTAACTGCAGCCTGTATTGGCGCAGGAACATACCGTCTAATTATTCGTAGGAGACAACGAACCAGTACTTTGCTCATTGTGAAATAGAACCTGATATTTTACGTTTGCTCGGACTAGTCCGCAAGACATAAATAATCTGAGCACCTAAAAGTAGTATTAGCACAGATAAGTAAAGCCACAGAAGAAAAATTGGCAACATTGCAAGCGAACCATATAACTGCTCATAGTCTTTTTGAAGATAATTCATCGATAAACCAAACCCTAGCTGTAAAAAGATAAACGCAAGACTGGCGCTAGTTCCTGCAACTATTGAGTGTAGCCACTTGACTTTGACACTTGGAATAAATTTATATAAAGAGATAAATGAAAACATTGTAATGATATTTGCAGAGAAAGTACCAATGTGCTGAATAAAAAATGACTCCGACTTCACATTATTATTGATAAACTCAGTAAAATACGCCACTATGTAAACAAAAATAGTTCCACCAATGAAAAAGCCAGTAAAAAGGGAGAGAGATAAAATAATCTTACGCTGCCGCCTAAGGTGCCACATCTGATGAATATGCTGTTCAACGGAGAACATCATAGCATAACAAGTCACAATCAAGGAAATAAGCCCAAGCATTGATAAATGTCCAGTGTGCTTAAATGAGAACTGAAATAAATCATAAATTTGATTACCAGACTGGGGAATATACTGACTAAAGAAATAACGTTCGACATTAAATACAATATGTTCAGAAACTGGTAACCAAGTACTTAGGCTTGCGATTGAAACAGAGAATGGAATAAATGCCAAGAGAAACGTATAAGCCAAGCTGCTACAACTACTTAAACCATTTGATTTAACAAAATTACGCCAAACTTTATGATTGAAATTAATAATTTGAATAAATCGTTTAGGTAATATACGCATGACTTTAAATAGCATTATTTAACCTTCAAGGATATTTTATAACCAACAGGCACCATTCATTTTAATCTCTGTCCACATTTCGTTTACCAAAATTCTAGTTTTAGGTGGATATGCCTTAAAAACATACATTTTATTCATGTTCTTAGGATAGATCCAATCTAAATTACGCACCGCAGGGTCTAATTTTGCCACGGCACTATCATTCGGGACGCTTGAGCCTGTTAATGCGGATAACTCATAGGCACTCTGTGGGCTCAATGCCATGTTAATAAATGCATAAGCCAATTTATCATCTTTATTAAACACAGGGATAACCATATTATCTAGCTCATACATATTACCTTCTTTTTGCAGCATTGCATCTATATTAACCTTAGCATGCGAAGCTTTGGCATCTTGTATTGTTTTAAAGATATCAATTGAATAACTCATTGAAACCCAAACATCACCACGCAAGAGTCCACGGTAATAGCTATCACTATCAAATTTTGCCCAATAAGGAGCTGCACGATCTATAACAGCTCGAGCTGCAAGCAAATCAGACTCTTTTTCTGAGTTAGGATCTTTGCCTAAATATAACAATGCCGCAGCAATTACATTTCGCGAAGAATCAAAAACAGTAACCTTACCCTTCAGTTTATTCAAATACTTAGGATCAAAAATCACCGCCCAAGTATCAGGGACTATGCCTAATTGACGTAATTTATCCTTATTATACGCTAAAAATACTGGAGTATAAGCATAAGGAACTGAATATTTATTATCTGGATCATAGGCTTGATTAAGAAACTGCTTATTGATGTATTTTAAATTAGGTAATTTACTCTTGTCTAAGGGCTTGATTTTACCCATCAGAGCCAACTCTTCAACCGCATAACTAGTTGCAACAATGGTATTATAACCGTTTGCCCCAGCAACAATCTTTGCCAGCATTTCTTCATTATCGTTAAAGAAATTTTGCACTAAAGTACAGTTATTCTGATCGTCAAAACGCTTTACGGTACTATCTGCAATATAATTAGAACCAATATATAGATTGAACTCATTAGCAGCAAAAGCCAGCTGATGACTAAATAAGCAGATTAATAAGTATAAGAATTTCTTCATCTTTGTTGCCTATTTAAAAAGCTGTGGCGAAATCTTAGTCGCAATCGAAGTTAGGATTAGAGTACAAATAATAATCACCGTTGAAGCAGCATTTACCTCAGGAGTAACACCCATTTTCAGCATTGAATAAATTGCTAATGGTAAAGTAGAAGAGCCAACCCCAGCAGTAAAGAAGGTAATTACAAAATCATCTAAGGATAAAGTGAACGCCATTAACCATCCCGCAATAATTCCCGGTAAAATAGTTGGAATTAAAACAGAGAAAAATGCACGTACTGGCGAAGCGCCCAAATCACGAGCAGCATCTATCAAACTATCATCCATCCCATGCATACGGGTTTTTACTGCAATAGTAACAAAAGATAGACAAAACGCGATATGCGCCAAAGTAATTGAAATCATCCCCAAGCTAAAATTAATTAGTAAGAAAAAAAGCAATAGTGATACGCCAACCAATAATTCAGGTGCAGCCACAGGAATCATAACCAAGGTTGAAAGTAATGGAACCTTATATTTGTGCAACGCCACTCCCGCCAACGTACCTAAAATAACAGAGACCGTACTAGCTATCAAGGCGATAATCACCGAATTAATTGCCGCACCGATTAATTGTTTGTCTGCAAAAAGGACTTTATACCATTTTAGTGTAAATCCTACCCAACCAACATTTACCCGTGAATCATTAAACGAATATACAATCAAAATCAACAATGGCACGTAAAGAAACAAGTACACTAGAGTTCCGGAGAAGACAAGGCTTTTTGATAATTTACTTCCGTGCATATTTAAGCCCTCCACTACGACTAGCTAGAAAACCAACAAACAGTGAAATCGCTAGTACTGAACAAGTCATTACAATTGAAGTAACACTTCCCAATGGCCAATTCATGGTTTGCAAAAACTGTTGCTTAATTAGATTACCAATCATCATTGAACAATTATTACCGACCAGTTCTGGTACAACGAACATTCCAATACAAGGAATAAACACCAATCCGCAACCTGCCAAAATACCCGGTAAACTCAATGGAATAGTCACCTGCCAGAATGACTTAGCTTTAGTTGCACCCAAATCACGGCTAGCTTCCAATAAAGCTACATCATGCTTTTCTAAATTAGCATAGAGCGGTAAAATCATAAACGGTAAATTGATATAGACCAGACAAATCACCACTGCAGCTGAAGAAAAAAGTAAATCGACTGGTGCAAAACCGAACCAATGCAAAACTTGATTTACAATATTACTCACTGTTGATTCTGGACCTAAAATTATCATCCAAGCATAGATCCGAATCAGGAAATTACTCCAAAATGGAATAATTACTAAAAGAAGCAAAAAGTCGCGAATCTTTTTATTACTTTTCGCGATCATTAGCGCCAACGGATAACCAATAATTAAACAGATAAAAGTTGTAATTACCGAAAAAACCACCGAGCGCAAAAATAGCTTCCAGATAAAACCGCTGGTAAAAGCATACTTGAAGCCATCTAAGGTAAGATTGAGTGTAGTACTACCATTGCTATGGTTTAATAATGGCGCAACACCACCATAATCGCCTGGTTCACGAAAGGCAATAAAAACCATTAATAGCGTTGGTATTAGAAATAAGCCTATCAAATAAACTACTGGTGGTAATGATAAAACCCATTTCTCACTTAAACCCTGCTTAACTTTTTGTGTCATAAAGACTACTCCACCAAAAAATTACCGGCAAGCGGGTTAACTGAAATATAAACATCATCATGATCTTCAAAGAATGATGCTTGATGAGGACGATTATTCGATAACATACATTGGATAACTGTACCGTTTTCAAGTAAAAACTCGTATAATGTTCCATCACCGTAATAATAATAGCCTTTAACTTTAGCTTTAAAGTTGGCAATTCCATCTTCAACTCGTGGATCCCAATTCGCTTTAATCTTCTCTGGACGAATTGCAAACCAGCCTTCAGTTCCGCTATTAAATTTATTCTCGGGATTAGCTATCGTTAATTCAAAACTATCGGCAACTTTAAGCGTTGCCTCTTCACCATTTACACTTACACATTTAGCTTTAAGTAAGTTACATTTCCCAATAAAATCAGCAACATAATATGTCTTAGGATACGAATAAATTTCGCGTGGAGTACCAAGTTGCTCAACGATACCGTGATTCATCACTGCAACTCTGCTTGAAAGAGCTAAAGCTTCGCTCTGATCGTGAGTTACATAAACGAAAGTTACACCACTTTTTTCTTGCATTTTAACCAGCTCAACGTGCATATGTTCACGTAATCGTGCATCCAGCGCTGACAGAGGTTCATCCAGCAATAGTAATTTAGGTCGATCTACCAAAGACCGTGCAATCGCAACCCGCTGACGTTGACCACCAGATAATTCATGTGGATAACGCTCAGCAAAGCGCTCTAATTGAACACTACTGATCTGCTCCTTAACTCGCTCATCAATCTCAGATTTATTCCATTTTGCCATTTTGAGTGGAAATGCAATATTGTCACGCACTGTCATATGCGGAAACAAGGCATAGCTCTGGAATACTGTATGTAATGGACGCTTTTCAGGCGGTAAATTTTTGATATCTTTGCCATCAAGTAAGATTTGTCCTGAGTCTGGCGATTCAAACCCCGCTATCATTCTCAACAAAGTAGTCTTTCCACAGCCCGAAGGTCCTAAAAGGGTAAAAAACTCACCTTGTTCAATACTTAGACTAACCCCATTTACCGCAGTATAGTCAGCAAATTGCTTAACTATATTCTTTAATTCCAAAATAGCCATTAAGAGTAACTTTCCTAAAACATACTCATTTAAAGTACAGTAAGGCTACATCAGGATATATGTTACCTGATTCCACAAGATTTAAAATTGTTCAAGCGGGCTATTTTAACAAAAAAAATTTTCTGGTGTGCAGTTTTTACCCCATTCAGAATTTTTTAATTAAATAAATTTTTAAAAATATTTTTATTACGTTTCACAACAGTATATTACATCAATTGCTGCATCGCAGCGAAATACTCTCAAATCTGGTAATTTTTGATAAAAAAACTATGTTTAATTACTAAACTATTCATTCATCTATTTTGGCTCAATATCTGTATAATTTCAGCGTAGTAAAATCACGGTATAATATACGCCTTAGCTGTAAACTATGACGAAACTAAGGATTCAAAGACAATAAGTATATATTCAAAAGGAATACGCTAGAGATGCACGAAAATCTACAACATAAATTAAAAAATCGCCATATACAGATGATTGCTCTGGGTGGCGCAATCGGGACAGGGTTCTTTCTAGGATCTGCCCGGGCAATTGAAATGACTGGTCCATCAATTGCTTTGGCATATGCTCTGGGTGGCTTAATAATCTATGCCGTGATGCGTGCGCTTGGTGAAATGACAGTAGATCACCCATGTTCGGGTTCATTTGTTGAGTATGCCCGTCTTTACCTTGGTAATGGCGTTGGTTTTGTAGCTGGTTGGAATGCATGGCTGCTTTTTACAACCTCATGTATGCTGGAAGTGACAGCCGTCGGCACCTTGCTTGATTATTGGATTCATATCCCGCATTGGATTACCTGCTTAGTGTTATTGGCTGTTTTTGGTGGAATAAACCTAATTGGAGTTAAATATTTTGGCGAAACTGAATTTTGGTTTGCCGGAATAAAAGTCACGGTTATTATTTTTATGATTGTTGTTGGTTGTTATTTAATCTTTGCAGATCGTGCAGTAAATACAATTGCAATTAAAAACCTACATGATTACAGCCACCTGAATATTTTCTTTAGTCATGGAGCTCTTGGTTTTCTTAACTCGCTGGTGATAGTCTGCTTGTCTTTTTGCGGGTCAGAATTTGTAAGTGTCGCGGCAGGAGAAGCGGCAAATCCACGTAAATCTATTCCTAAAGCAATTAATGGTGTGATCGTCCGTATAATTTTATTTTACGTACTAACTTTGGCAGTAATTGTAATGATGTATCCATTTCAAAATATAACTCGCGATACAAATCCATTTACCGATGTTTTTAGTAAATTAGGCTTTACCAATTCCGCCGATATTATTAATATGGTCGCAATTACCGCGTCATTATCAGCGCTAAATAGCTGTATCTACGTTGCCTCACGCTTTGTCTATAGTTTATCGTTAAATAAACAAGCGCCTAAAGCATTTGCCAAAACCGATAAAAATAAACTACCCGGTAATGCAGTTATATTCACAAGTGCAATGACGTTTATTGTCGTAATTGCTAATTATACTTTTCCAGCTAAAATTCTACAATATCTATTTGCGCTAATAACGGTTGCCATAATTATCAACTGGTTTATCATCTTACTTGCTCACATGCGTTTTAGAAAGCAAAAATCACTTGCAGGTAAAGAACTATTTTATGCAATGCCTTGGTATCCATATATTAACATCATTACTATGGGAGTACTATTTGTGATCCTAATGGTTATGGCACAAAATGCAGACATGGAACTCAGTATCTACGTAGCTCCAGCTTGGTTGTTAATTCTCTCGATTATTTACGCATTAAGCAGCGGAAAATCTCTGCGTGCAGAGTCCAAATAATAAAGTATAAATATTTATGAAAAAATCCTTTGCTCTAATAACTCTCGGTGCAATTTTAGAATACTATGATTTTGCAATTTTTATTTATTTTGCCAAAAGTATTGGCGAAAGCCTGATTCCAATTCATAATGAATCAGCGAATATTATTGCCAGCTTTGGTATCTTTGCTATTGGTGCCCTACTCCGCCCTCTTGGAGGTATAGTTTTTGCTCATTTCGGCGATACGCGCGGACGCAAAAATATCTTTGTTTATACCGTATTATTAATGGCAATTCCAACTTTCTTGATTGCTTTCATCCCTAATTATCAAAGCATTGGAATTTTTGCTACCGTGATTTTGGTATTATTAAGAGCAATTCAAGGGTTGGCTATTGGTGGTGAAATCCCTGGGTCAGTAGTCTTTGCCTATGAGTTATCTAAACCACAAAACAAGGCCTTTAATACTAATATCGTGATTGCAGGTACTAATATCGGTTTTTTTCTGGCATCAATGCTCGGTGCCGTTTTGCTAAGTAAAACTGATCTAGGCTTTGCACCATGGCGGATCGCATTTGTTTTAGGTGGTGTTTTTGGTGTCATTAGTTATTATCTCCGTAAAAATTTATTAGAAACACCAGAATTTGCCAGCTACAAACAGTTTATTGATAGGCAGCCACGAGCTCCATTTAAACAGTTATGGGACGAACATAAAACCGCCATTTGGCAAATGGTCTCATTTGGTTCATTGCTGGCTAGTTCGCTTGCGGTGTATACATTCTTCATGCCAACCTATCTTGCAACTTACTACCATTTTCCAATGGCTGAAATCCTCAAGTATAACTCCTATTCAATTATAATTTTTATTGTCAGTGCCTTTTTAGCCGGTAAATTTCACTACTTCTTTGGCAAGAGCTTTCTAATTATTAGTGTAATAATATTTAATCTGGTAAATTTTACAGTCTTCACGCACTACTCTTCATTGAGTCTAATGCAAATTGTTGCCTTTCATTACGTAATACTTCTATATATTGGTATTATCTGCGGACGCTTACCTGTACTTTCGGCAAGCTTTTTTCCAGTACAAGTTCGTTACTCAGGTGTCGGTTTAAGTTATAATATATCATTTGGTATTGTAGCCGGACTAACCCAAATGCTGTTATTTGCTGGAATAAAATTAACTGGACTACTCTGGTTACCAGCTATTTATATTTTGTTATTTTCAATTTTTGCGCTAATATTCCTGTTTAAAGTTAGCGCAGAAAAATTAGTTAACTACTACTAGACTTCTTGCATAAGCAAGCAAGAAGTCTACTCTCAAATTTGTAAGGAGAATACTGATGGCTTTAGTAGCACTACGTCAAGTTCTGGATCACGCCGCTGAAAATGGTTATGCTGTACCAGCATTTAATGTCAACAACCTCGAACAAGTTCAAGCAATTATGGAAGCAGCAACGCTTACTAATTCGCCAGTGATTCTCCAAGCATCCGCAGGTGCACGCAAATACGCAGGAGAACATTTTCTACGCCATTTGATTGAGGGAGCTATTGCAGAATACCCTGAAATTCCAGTAGTAATGCACTTAGATCATGGCTCATCACCGAGCACTTGTTTTCAAGCAATCCAAGCTAACTTCTCCTCAGTAATGATGGATGGATCATTAATGAGTGATGCTAAAACACCAAGTAGCTATGAATATAACGTCGAAGTAACTCGTAAAGTTGCTGAAATGGCGCATGCAGTCGGTGTTTCAATTGAAGGTGAGCTTGGTTGTCTTGGTTCATTAGAAACTGGAGAAGGTGATAAAGAAGATGGACATGGTTTTGATGGCAAGCTGGATAAAGAGCAATTATTGACTGACCCCAACCAAGCTAAAGATTTTGTCAATGCAACTAATGTTGATGCATTAGCAATTGCAATTGGTACATCACATGGTGCATATAAATTTACCCGAAAACCAACAGGTGATATTTTAGCCATTGAGCAAGTTAAACGAATTCATCAGGCAATTCCTAACACTCACTTGGTTATGCATGGTTCTAGCTCAGTCCCTCAAGAATGGTTAGCGGTTATTCGTGAATTTGGTGGCGACTTAAAAGAAACTTATGGTGTTCCGGTAGAGGAAATTCAAATCGCTATTAAACATGGTGTGCGTAAAATTAATATTGATACTGACATTCGCCTAGCAATGACGGGCGCAATTCGCCGCTATATGGCACAAAACCCACAGCACTTTGATCCTCGACAGTATCTAAAAGTAGCTAAGGATGCCGCTAAACAAATTTGTATTGATCGCTATAATGCTTTCGGTACTAGCGGTAATGCCGAAAAAATTAAACCTCTTAAATTAAGTTCTATGGCGAAACTATACGTATAATAAACACATCTGTATAGTCTAACTCAAAAACCAAACCTCATTTCACAATATGAGGTTTGGTTTTATCTATGGTAACTAATTACATTTACTAGCGTTTCATTTCTACGCGCTGTATAATAACCGTCTATAAATTTACAACTAACAAATCTATTTAAGTTACAATATATTGTTTTAATCTGTAGTATCTATTCTAATTAAGTTTCATTTATCATCAACAAAACTTTCTTATACTATAAGCTTAATTCCTGTAGTGGCAATGATAATAGCCAATTTCTTACATCTAAAACAAATTTAATATTATTTTATTTTAAGGGGTTCATCACATGAAAAAATTAATCTTAACACTGTTAACCATCTCATCAATTAGCGCTTTTGCTGCAACCACAGCATCAGCACCTGTTGCAAAACAGCAACACAATCTTGACATCAATAAACTAGAGTGCCACTGTGAAAAGCATAAAATGATTTTTGAACTTAAAGATGGTGAAAGTATGACTGAAATGTCAAAACACTGTATGATCAATGAAGATAAAAAACAGACTATGGTGAAATTTTTTGATGATAACTCACAGCAAACCGTTAAATGCCAGCTTAAAGATAATAAGCTAGTTTTAAAATCCTGCCAGCCAATTAAGCATGATCACGCTAATTACAAAAGAAGTTCAAAAATGAGTGCTAGTGAATATACTACAACCAGCGCACATTAATTAATCACGCTCTGCTGATTTTACAATTTAAAATCAGCACCATAATTATCTAACGCCATAAATTTGAAAATCATAGTTTTATTTTATTCTTGAGCAACTAATCCGTAGTAATTAAGCAACACCACTACTTCATAGAGTGTGATCATCTAAAATTAATAATATCTATTAAAATCAATTCATTACTTAATTAACAAAGAATCTTTTAAAAATTTTAATAAATTAAATAGAGATAATTTCAAACAACACAGATAGAAACGTTACATATAATGATAAAATACGTCATTGCTATGTTATATAATATATAAGGTACTAAAAAATGAAAAAAATATTAGGCTTACTCCTATCTATTACTTTGGCTTCAGCGTTTGCTGATTCAACAACCGATACAACAGATGCAGCAAGCGCACTGCCTGTTTATATCAACGTTAATACTGGTATCGCCAAACTTTATAATCTGCCAACAGGTGAATGGATTGGAAATATCAATGCTGGGTATAACTTCAATCCTTATTTTGCATTAGAAGGTGGTTATAATTTAATAGCAGGCTCAGAATATGGAGCTACAACAACAACTAATATTTTTGACGTTGCCGCTAAAGGAACTTTACCATTCTCTGATGTTTTTTCACTTTATGGACGTGCCGGACTAGGCTATGGAATGAATGGCTGGAGTGGAACCGTAAATTACTCTCCGACTTGCTCATTATGCGATACAGGTGTGAACGCCAACTATGGTCTTGCCTTGGTAGGTTTAGGAGTTTCATTTAGCTTCGACAAACATTTTGACTTACGTGTGGAAGATACCGCTTACATACCATTCAGCAACACATATACAGGCAGTATAAATGCAGTAACTGGTGGTGTGCAATATAATTTCTAATTTATTAACAAACTCCAAAATTTACAATTTCACCATTGCAAAAGCCCCTCACTATATAGGGGCTTCTGCAATTTGAACGTGTCTTTATTCCACCAATTCAACCAATTCCAAATCAATAAACAAACGATCCATATCAACATTGGCAATAATCACATCAAGTTCCTGCCCTGCCACATATTTAAAACCGCTATTTTTGCCCATTAGTGAGTGACGTTTTTCATCAAAAACATAATAGTCGCCACCAAGTTCAGTCACATGAATCAAGCCGTCAATCAAAAGCTCAGGAATGCTGACAAATAAGCCAAAATTAACAACACTGGTAACAATTCCATGATATTGATTACCAACATGAGTTTGTGCATATTTACACTTGTAATAGGAATCAACCTTACGTTCCAGCTCCTCCGCACGGCGTTCGCAAAAAGAAGTCTGTTCACCCATCATTTCAATCGAATGGATATAGCCATAGGTTTTTTGATGGATCACCGCTTTACAAGCACGATGTACTAATAAATCTGGGTAACGGCGAATTGGTGAAGTGAAATGTAAATAACGTTCATATGCCAAGCCAAAATGTCCGATATTTTTTGGCGCGTATTCTGCCAATTGCATCGAGCGTAAAATTGTTTGCTGAATAATGTGGTTATTTGGTTTATCTTTAATTCGCTCAACCAAACTTTGATAGTCTTTTGGACGCACATTTTCTTGCGTAACATCAAACGTAACTGCGATTGAATCGAGATAAGATTTAAGCGCGCTAAATTTCTTCTCGCTTGGGCGATCATGATTACGGTAAAGGGTTGCATGATTATTTTTATTTAAAAAATCAGCTACCGATACATTGGCTGCCAACATACATTCTTCAATTAGCTTATGCGAATCCATCCGATCACGCGGTTTCAAACCGCTAACATTGCCCTTATCATCAAATTCAAAATAAGGCTCACTACCTTCAAAATCAATTGCACCACGTTTTTTACGTGCAAGTGACAATGCATGATAGACTGCATTTAACGAAGAGATGCTTGCTTTAATATCTTCAGGGATCGGTGCTTTATTATCTAACCAAGTTTGTACCTGATTGTAGGTTAAACGGTAATGTGAATGAATAATCGCATTATCTACACCATAATCGGTAATTTGTCCTTCAGGAGAAACCTCCATATGACAAACCATGACTAAACGATCTACATTAGGATTTAGCGAACAAAGTCCATTCGATAGCTTTTCTGGCAACATCGGCACTACTCGTCGCGGAAAATAGATAGAAGTTCCTCGTCCAAACGCATCATCATCCAAATGTGAGCCATGCTTAACATAATGAGCTACATCAGCAATTGCAACCGATAAAGTAAAGCTGCCATCAGGATTGGTTTCACAATACACAGCATCATCAAAATCGCGCGCATCTTCGCCATCAATCGTTACAAATGCCAGTTTACGCAAATCTTCACGTCCAACCATTTCATTTTCAAAAAGTTTTTCTGGAAGCTTGTCGACATATTTTTCAGTTTCTTCGCTAAACTCAAGAGGTACATTAGCTTCAATCAAAACCCGATTTACAAAAACTGCGTCATCACCAATTTTACCAATTGAATTAACTAATTTAACTTTAAAATAAGCATGTTCAGCAGTTGGGTATTGACTAACCACAGCATTATAAATTTCATCAGTTTCAACTGTTTGATGAATACCATCAATAATTACTGGATAATTCCCTAGCTTAACATTATCACTAACTAAATAGTATTTGTCTTTGTATTGTTCTACATGTCCAACAATATTTTTAATTTTATGCTGAATAACTTCACGTACAACACCTTGAATTTTACCAGTTTTATCAAGTCCATCGTCCATAACGGCAACTTCATCACCATCAATAGCAAAGTTATCAGAACCGGGATGAATTATAATTAGTTCTTTAGTTTTTAGATCAACCGCAACACCACCCCGCCCCTCTTTATTGGCTTGATAACGGCATAAACGAGCGGATTTAGTTAGGCTAACTACATTATCTTCGGCAATTTTAAGTTCTTTTTGGCTTGCCATTTTTTTAAGCAATTTTTTAAAATCAGCCTCTTCAGCTTTGGAAACTGCTAAGTGATATTGCAATTCGTGTACCGACAAACGCTTATGTTTCAACAACAGCGCAATAATATCTACCGGCAACGGTAATTTTTTAGTCATAGATTAACTTTCTTTAGTGCTATTTAAAGCATAACAACGCAATGTATTGCGAAGTAACATGGCAATAGTCATCGGACCCACGCCACCAGGTACTGGAGTAATATACTTAACTTTACTTAATGCCGCATCAAAATCAATATCGCCACATAATTTACCATCATCCAGACGATTAATTCCAACATCAATGGCAATTGTACCTTCTTTAAGCCACTCACCTTTAACAAACCCTGGTTTGCCAATTGCAGCAACCAAAATATCAGCAGTTGCGATTAGTTCGGCAACATTACGAGTTTTACTGTTACACATCGTAACGGTTGCACCACGATTCATTAATTCTAGTGCCATTGGACGCCCAACAATATTCGAAGTACCTAAGATAACCGCTTGTTTACCATGATAATTAACTTTCAAGCTATCAAGCATATACATCACACCATGCGGTGTACATGGACTAATGTTGGGATCACGAAGCGCCAAAGAACCCATATTGTAACGATGAAAACCATCGACATCTTTATTGGGTAAAATTGTATCAATCACGAGTTTACTATCCAAATGAGCAGGTAACGGTAACTGTACCAAAAGCCCATCAACCGTATAATCGTGGTTTAACTGATTGATTAAAGCTAGGAGCTCTTCTTGAGTAGTTTCAGCAGGCAAAACGTACTCCAGCGATTTAATTCCAACTTTAGCACAAGCATTCTTCTTATTTCTTACATAAACTTGTGAGGCAGGATCATTACCGACCAAAATCACCGCCAAAGCAGGTTGACGCTGTTGATTAAGGCGAATTTCTTCTACACGTTCACTGATATCATCTAAAATTTCCTGAGATAATGCTTTACCACTAATTAATTTGTTATTTGATTTTTCCATCTATTATTCCTTACCTAATTTTCCACGTAAACATTGCAAGTATACTTGCGGATCTGGCTGCATATTATTATGTTGTGACTGCCAAATCATTTCACCCAAACAATCTATTACCTGGTGCTGAGCTTCATGCTCATTTCCATATTTGACACATAACTCTAAATATAATTCTTTTAATCCAAATGGTTGATTAATTGACAATTGCTCTAAAATTGACAAGTGCATACTAAGATGCAAAAAAGGATTAGTTTCCCCAGCCTCAGGCAGCCAGCTATAGCCAAAATACTTATCGCGATTATTTAAAACCTGATGATATTCAGGATGCTCTAAAATAACACTGTACGCGATTTTTTCTAAATCGGTTAAAACAGCATGTTCAACTCCTTTTTCATAGGTCGTAAAAAAGAAATTGCGCACATCATTAACACTTGGATTAAACATATAAATTCCTGAATAACTCTCTTGAGAGCGCCATTATACCATCATTCAATCGCGGACAGATGCAGAGAGATGGCTGATAAAAATTACTTGCCATGAGCAATCATTTCTGCATTAAGATCATGGTGATATTTATAACGAATATTATCTTCAACAAAACAATTTCCCGAATAACAATTTAGCCTTGCATAGTAATTAACCTGCTCACCACTTTCAGAAACAGTGTTTATATTTTTCTTAAAGATAACAATATAATCTGAAGCAAAACCTAACCTAATTGTATTAGCATATAAATAACAACCATTATCACCGTGCTCATAATAATCAGGATTATTAACTGTTAAGTTACTATCTTGAGGTTTCATACCAGGAATAGGTGCAGCAATCAATTTACAACTGGTGATTGGTAAGAACAATTTGGCATTGATTTCCAGATAATTGATCCGTTCAGAAGTACGGTACAAAACTTCAGAAAAAGGCTTCAATAACAACATCACAAAAACAACTGCAATCATAGCTCTAAACCCTGATTGCTTCAACGGATGGCGATGATGCTTAAACGCTAAATAAAGATTCATTAGTAGAAAATATAACGCAAACCATACAGCCAAAATATGGAATTGATCTCCAACTTTAACTGTACTTGGTGAGAGGTTGTGAATAACACTATAAAAAGCCAGCAGCAACAAGAACAATTTAACAGGTAAAAATATTTGTGGAATAATAAATGGAAGCCGATATCCAATATAGTTAAATATGATTATAACGATAAAAGGATAGACTAAAAGGATCATTAATGCCATAGCAATTTGCATCAAAACAAACGTTGCAAAAGCGGTTATATTGGATTGTGGAATAAATGTATATGCGGCACTCATTGATTGGATACTGAGAGCTAGTAACATTATTACCGCTACAAAAGGCAGTAAGTTATCAAACCTAAATAAATGCCGCAAAATATTTTTTACAATAAATTTATTAAATTGGTGTAAATCAGCTTCAGACCACTCTTGAATATATTGCCTGACACCTAAGAAAATTTTATGGAACATGATCGCACATCTTTCAATCTAACACTGTTTTACGATTAAATAAAACTAAACAACCGTAGCAAACTAAAGCAATTACAATCAAAAAAATTGCTGGTGGAAAAAAATTATTATGCACCGTTTGGCTTGAGGCTTCCATTACCAAGTAAGTCAGCGAAGCAAAGGCCAAAAAACTGTTGCGGTAACAGGAAATAATTGCTAATTGCCGTATCGTTGGTGTAAATAAATTAGACAAAATTAATGGACAAGATAAGGCGAATAAATTATGGAATACCACTAAAATTAAAACACCAAGTAGTGGAATAAATTTAAAAAAGAACAAAATGTAACTGATTATACTGCCCATAATCAAACTTACTAGACCAACTTTTATTAGATTAGCATAATTAAATCGATTTAAATGTTTATTCACCCACCAGCACAGAATAATAGCAACTATACTAGAACTCATTATAATGTTGCTGGTCGTATGTAAGGAAATTCCTAAAACTACCTCTAAAAATTTAGGCATATAAATTACACTAATAATACAGAGGCTACTTCTTACACCGACTAGAGTTATCGCAATTAGTGTATCCTGATGAAAATGTTTGAACATTAATTTGAAATTATTAGATGCCATATAGCGATAAAATTTATTTCTTCCTTGATTTGATAACTCATAATTAAAGAAACAAAAAAACAAAGCTACGCCAAGCCAGACTACGCCTAAGAAATAAATAAACACGAGCAAGGAATTTACTGGAGAAAGATGTAAATAGTCAATAACTTTATAGCCAATTACGCCAGCTAGTAGACTCAGTTCAAGGCTACCGATAATAATAGAGCTAAATTCAAAACTTAGTTGCTGCATACTCAGCACAGACTCATAAGTTTCATGAATAATTATACCGATGCAAATTTGATACACAAATCTAAATATAAGCAAAGCTAACAATATTTCCTGAACTAGACTTTGACAAAAATAAGCTATTGTCATAGCCTGTAGAGCGAGCATACATGCAATAGTGATGCTGGCTAGCACCATGATAGTTGATGATTTAAAACAGCGGTACAGGCGGATAATGAGGCTTCCCACCAAATACTTTGCTAAAAAATTAGAGAACCATAATACCCCAAACAAAACTAAAATGCCTCTAATCGGTGAATGGCAATATAGTTTGGTCAACGCACTGGCATTGTGTAAATAGACAATTATGTCAAAATATTCTAAAGAAAGTATAACTAGCGCTAAAATAACGGATTTTTTATGTGTTATACTTAGTTGTGACGTATTAAATAATCGCCAGATACTACTAAGTTTCATTTTTTCTGACGCTTCAAATTTGGCAGCATTCGCCGCAAGATATCAATTCTATCTAGATAATGATGTTTTAGGGCTGCCAAAGTGTGTCCAGCAACCAAAGCAGCCAGCAGGATTGCCAAATATTTGTGTAGGGAGAGAAACTGCAAAGATACCGCCCATGGCTGTGGAGAGATTATTTGAAATAATTTAAAATTCAAAATATGAACATCATGCGAATAACTTTGAGTGAAGTAAATGCCAGAAATCGGAATTGCAAACATCAAAGCATACATCAACAGTACGCCAAAATTAGCCAGTATAGCTTCACTAAGCGGAAGTTCCGAAAGCTTTGGATAACGATGGGAAATTCGCCAAAACAAACGAATAAATGCTAAAAGCAAAATAAATACACCAAACTGTTTATGAATTTCATATAGGTTTAACGAAGTACTCAGCTCAGAAAAATATACCAAAACTACACCACTGGTTAAATTGAAAAAAATCATTAGCGCAATGGACCAGTGTAGAAATTTGGCTACCGAATCATAATCATTATTAGCAAACTTATTCATTGTTTAATCTTTCTATAAGATTTTAAACTCTAAAAAGACAATATTTCATAATAACCAACACAGTTATCCATTTCATTTAGCATTAGTTTAACAAAGATTGCGATAGTACAACTGTAATTGTTATTATTATACTATGATCAACTTTATATTTGTTGCTAATTCAGCCTTCAATCTCTTAGCATTAAAATATTTGGAGAGCATGATTTACTATAAAGATGCTTGAGCTAATTAAACATTTCATCCAGCCAATCATAAAGCACACAATTTGAAAAATTCAAGTTGGTTACCTGACAATGAGTATCAGCACCATCCTCAAGACTAAATTGATAACTCGAAATATTGCCAGAAACGTTCTCCAGAAATTCATTAAATTGCGTTAACGGCTCGCCTCCTTCACCGACACCGATAAGAGCTAAAGTTGGGCAAGAAATTTGCTGCAGTTGCTCCTGTATATTAAATTCTTTGAGGTAACGTACAGTTTGATGCATCGAACGATTGCCGAAACGTAACAGCAAATTAGCCGTCAGTTCTTTGAGACTTGGCGGCATCATTTCATCAGGAATATGAGGAATATCTGCATAAGAAAAATCTTCCTCTTCTCTTATTTCATCTTCATCTGCAGCAGAAAAACCCAAAATATATTTTTTTAAATCACTAATTGGTGAATTGGCAATTAACGCTTTTATCCGAGCATCATAACAAGCGACCCGTGCTGCAAAGTAACCACCAAAACTAATCCCAAGTAAAGCAATTTTGTCAAAATCAATCTGTAAATTAGCTTGCAAAACATCCAACAAAGTGGCAACAGGTTTATCATAGTCAGGCTCAAAATAACTTTGCGGATTGAAGCGTAAACTGTCCATTTGCCCAGGACCAGCAAAACATATGACATTATAACCACGCGCTAGAGCAGCCTTACCAGATTGAATAAATGACTCCTCTAGCGTGCCATCAAAGCCGCTAACAATAATAATCGTTTTGCGTTTTTGCTGTAATTTATCAGGCGCAATAAAATAATATGGTAATTGTAATCCATTGTACTCAATAAATTTAACTTCACTATAAAATGGTGTTAATTTTAGGTATTCTAAAAAACACTCTCGGGATTTAAGTCCAAACTCCCTGTGCTTTGGTTGGTGTGGATGCGTGAAATATTCTGCGGCTCGATAGCTATTGCATGCTTTTAGAAATTGCTCGCTAGCACTAACTTCATGAGTTTTGCTTAGCCTAGTTCGAGCATCTTGTTCTTGTCGCTCGGCTAACTCAGCAAAATTAATCACCCATTGTTCAGGGCTTTCAGCACTCATTCGCGCCGCCACTGCCAGAGACTCACCAATTGAAGCACCACCATATGTAGCAGAGCCTAACTGACGTAATAACTGAAAATCCATTTCACTATCTTTAAAGCCTTGTACTCTGGTTAGGCTGCGAATTGTTTCACTCATAACTTACCTCTAAATTAATATATTAAATAAGATAAAATCACTCTCACTGTATGTCATTAACACTTTTTATAACATTATGAAGTGTGGGTAAATCATCTTTTATCGTATTCCATACTATCTCAAATTCTCTAATAACCGCACTGTAAGTTTTTCTATCCTGCGTAAATTCATCAAAACTCATCCCATTCACATATGAAAATATGACTTCATGGCTCGAGGCTGCCATTGATAAACAATCATAGATCTCGTTTAGACATAAATAATATCCTTTTGTATCTGCTCTTTAGCAAGAGGTTTGAGCGATGACTCTATCCCCAAGTCAATTTTTTTACCTAATTGTGCTTCAAGCTCTCTTTTGAGTCCAAAAAAATTTTTTAATGATTTTTTATCTTTTTCTACTTCAATAGCTAAATCAATATCACTATCTTCATTTTGTTCGCCTCTGGCAAACGAACCAAAAAGACCGATCCGAATTACGCCAAATTTTTCTTTTAGCTCTGCTTTATGAGTGGTTAAATAATTTAAGATTTCGATTTTTGTCATAATGATTGATCACTAAATGGTATTATAAAAGCTCAAATAAATATCTAACTTTGCCACTCTCATCCCTATACTTCCAAAATTTTTTGGCATTTGCAAAGCGATTTCCGCCAGCAGCTAATCTAATATTTTTCATTGTTTTGTTAGCCGATGAATATCTTTCTCCATTATAAAAGACAGATTTATCTGTCCTGTCAAATATAGCATCATAATGTTCTTTCTCATGTCCACGTGGTGCATAATTAGCAAAAATTTTGATTTGATTACTCGGTGCTAGACTTGGAGAGCTATTGATATTATCATTGGTAATTTGCGCTAATGGCTGCGGGAACAGTGCTGCCTGTTCATATGCTGGTGTAGTGTTATTTAAATTTACTATTTCGTTTATAAGATCAAATAATTTCTTAAATTCTTGAAAATCATCTTCTGTATAATTTTTATATTCTTCATTAATTTTCTCTTTAATTTTTTTGGGGTCAATTTTAAAATTACACGTTGTTTTAAAGTTATTTAGTAATTTTGTTGCTATATTGGATTTCTTTTCGATAGGGAAATAGTCTTCAATCATATAATTAGAATCTGATATATGACCTGGTTGAGGCAGTGGTAAAAAATAAATATTATCTCGATAATTTTTAAAGGATGAAATATTTTTTAAAGAATCAATTTCTAGCCCTAATGTTTTCTCAACTTGCCCTAATCCAACATCATGATCCAAAATGATTATAACTTTCTGATTTTGATTGGGTTTAAATTTATTTATAAAAAGAGATACTCCACTAGCACCACCACATGGAATAAACTCAAACTCTAAACTAATCTTTAAAATATCAATTGCCTTTTGAATATAGTCAATATCAGTTTTACCCTCAACTAATAAAATATGTTTGTTTGATGTTATTAAGACATTTTGCTCTTGAATAGATAACTCACCACTACTTAACTCATTGATCACACAAATATTTTGCTTATCAACTAGCTCTACACCATTACTTGTATTACTTAACATATAAATAGAACGAATATCTAAAAACTTGGATAATATAGGAGAATGAGTTGTTAAAATAGTAAAATGCTGTTGGCATGCAATAGATTTAGCTAGTTCTTTTTGTCGCTCAATATGCCAATGCGCATCGGGTTCATCAAGTAAAACCAAACTATTTTCATCTGCCAGTATTTCATTAATAAAGGTAATCAGAATTTGCTTTTTCTCGCCCTCGCTTAGCGATTTAATATCTAAACCATGCAATTGTAAGTCTTTAATAAGCTTATTCGCACCTTGTATTTCTTTAGGGACATAAGACATAAATAGGTAATAAAAAATATCTTTAACAGATAATTTTTCAAAATTTACTTCCATTGACCGGATGTATTCCACGCTAACATAGCCATCTACTGATTGAGCATTTTGCTCTAAATATAATTTATTGACAAAGTCAATCACCACATTTTTACCCTTTGGCAAATCTATGCTAAAACTAATGCCTACGGTTGCAAGGTCTAAATCACCGAATATTTTTTTTACAAACGATTTTACAGACTGCGTATCGCTACACAACATAGTAATAGTACAAATTTCCCAACATGTTTTATCTAAATACACCATTTGGGGGTAATCTGGTTTTTGTGTAAAAGATTTTATTTGATCAAAATAATTTTGATAATTTTGTTTATATATATCATCATATAACCTTGTTTCTTCACCACTATAACATGCAATAACATTTGATGGAATATTATCCATTGCATTTTCACCAACTGCACCCAACCCTCGCCCATTTTTAGTTAATATGATTTCTGTGTTATTATTAACAATAATGGCTTCAAAGAAAAAACCTATACTATTTCGCCAAGAACCAGTATACACATGCTTAAAGAACAAGCTAACTGCTTCAATGATATTGCTTTTACCACTACCGTTTAAGCCGACAAAAGCAGCATAGTTTAAGCCATCTGCAAAATCGATAGTTAAATTTTGAATATTTTTATAACCTTGTATTCTGAGTTTAGTGATTTTCATGGTGGAAGACGGCTTTTTCAAAATCTAGTATGGCATTGGATCTATTTTGCTTTGCTAATAGTTTTAGTTCTTTAATTTGATTTTTTATGCTGGTTATATACTCAGCAATTTTATTCTGTATGTCAAGTTGGGGAAGGATAATTGGACTAGACAAATACTCCTGACTATTTATATTTGGTTGTCCCACACATCTCATAGTATTTTTTATCCATAATTTATATAAATGACTTTTTGTATAAAATAATAAGTATGTTAAATTAACTTTTGAAGTATCAAAAACAAATTTAATCAAATACCCAGCATAAATACACTTACCATATTCACTTTTATATACAAATGTTTTCCCTACTGTATTTCCTGACCGAGCAATTAAAAAATCTCCATCCCGAAGTAAATAAGCGTCGTCTGGATTTTCTGACGAAACAATATTTTCATTTAATGTACCATCTTCATTTATGTCGGTTATACGAATATAACGGATTTCTGTAATTTCATTTAATGTTTTTGAGTTAGAGCCATATTTGGGCTTTTCAATTATTAAATCACCCAATTTGCCTATATAATACTTCGCATTAAAAATTGAAGATACAAAAATGCTCTTATAATCCCACTGAGTAATTTCAGAGCAATTTATAAATTTAAGAAATGTACTTGACTTATGCTTAGTTAATAGCGATGTTTCTAATCCGAGCTCATTGTATAAATATGTTTCAATGGATTGTTCAAGTTTTTGAGCTTGTTTTTCACAGTCATTAGCAAAATCAATTTTTGCTTGATATTCTACGACTAATTGACTTTGCTCTTCTAACGTTGGTAATGGAATTTGCAAATTTAACATTGTATTTAATGTAAAGTGTCTACCGTCCGCACCTATTGCATTTTTGTCCCACTCATGTGTTAAGCGCTGTATTTTTAATAACATTTCCAGATATTCAGGCATTATTTTAGTAAAATTAATATCCAAATAAGTCATGTTACTAGATGCATACGAGTCTGCAAAAATAGGATAAACAATACCCCATTGTCCACCTACGGTACGAACCTTACAAAAAAATAAAGTATTGATTTTCGAGCGTTGATAACGTTTCATTGTCAACTCATGACCTTTAGCTACCCTGTTAATATAAACGCCTTGTCCATGTGCTCTAACTCCGAGTATAGGATATTCCATTGAGTCAGAAATTTCTACCCATTGAATTTCGGTTTTGCTTAGTACCTCCTTTAATTCTATTGTTTTAAAATTAAATTTCTGAGAGTTAATGTTAAAACTTTTAACATCCCAAGAACTAAGATTGGCAAATGCTATAAAATGCAATGTGCTGTATATTCCATTGTTTACCATAATTTATTTTCTAGCTGATATTGTCTAAATTCATTTAATAAATTTACCAGTTGATTACCCTTAGACTGTGCACCTGTGGTAGTAATGCCAGCATCACCAATCTCAGCAATTGGAATTAGGTAATCAAAATTTATTTTTACTTGTTGTTTAATTTCTTCTTCAATTTTTGCTTCCAGCGACTTTAACTTAGCTTGCAATGTTTTGCGCTCCAATGCAATAAGCTTATCTGTACCCTTTTTATTTAATTGTTCATTTATTGACTCTAACTCATCCTTGTAATTGACCATTATTTCTGCACGTGCTATCTCGCAAAGACTTTGATATTGCGCTTGTTCTTCAGTAGTAAATTTTTTCAAAAATACCAGACTAGTTTTTACCGTTGCACCAGAGCTATTAAATACATCTTGTGGTAAAGAGACAATTAGCAAGATTTTGGCACGAGATTCAAAATACTCACGTACTTTTTGCAAATTAGAACTATTTAACACTCCATCTGGTAAAACAATTCCCAATCGCCCGCCTGGCTTTAATAAGTCAAGGCAGCGTTCTACAAATAATACTTCAGTAGCACCTGTTGTTTTTCCTGTTTCATATAATCCACGAATTGGTTTACCAAAGTTTGCGGTTACTTGCTGTAGCTCTTCTTCATAAACATCACCGTATAAACCAATATATTTTTCAATCATATCCTCATTGGTATATTTGTCTTCCACTGCTACTTTAGGATTATCTTTAGATAAAACAGAGCCAAATGGAGGATTGGTTAAAATCACATCAAAACGGTTTCTAAATATTCCATTTACGTTTAATAAACCATCATTATGATGAATCCCGTTGTGACCATCACCATGCATAATCATATTCATTTTTGAGACCCGAGCCATGCGCGGATTGGCATCCGTACCAAAAATTGACTGTTTAGACAACTTGGCTATTTCTTTGTCTTGTTCACTATTTAACTGCTTTAATTCAGTTTCATATTGTGTAGATAATTTTTGCTCGGTTATTTCATATTGTTTTCTTTCTTTTTCAGATAGACTTTTTAGCTCATCTTCTGACAATGAAACAAACCCATTAAATATTTTGCTTTCAACTTCTTTTTTGAGTTTAATATATCGGTTATCAATTGATTCTTTTACTTTTTCAAAAACACGAATCAAAAATCCACCACTACCTGCGCAAGGATCACAAATTAATTCACTATTATTAGGTTCAAGCACATCAACCATAAATTCAACTACAGTACGCGGTGTAAAGAATTGTCCAAGTTCACCTCTAAAGGTATTGCTCAAAAAAGCTTCAAAAGCAAGGCCTTTAACATCTGCGCCTGTTTTAGTCAGGTTATAGGTTTGCAATTTCTCAACAATTTCTTCAAAACTTCCCTCACGGATGCGGATTTTTTCATTATCCTCAAAAATGTGGTCTTTTTCATAATCCGCTTTCACATCTTCAAATAATTGCTGCATGTATGATGGAGGAACAGAGGATTTTAATTTTAATATATCTCTATCTAATTCTTCAGCTTCAGTAAATTTTCCTGCTTTTATCGCCTTTTCTTTTAGCGTAGTATTCCAACGAATGGTATTCTGATTTTCTAAATTAAATTTTTCTATAAAATTTACTTTTAGCTCTTCGAATGCTTGTTTAGAGAAAACACCTTTGTTTTTAGGATCTCTTTCATGCATTATCTTGATGAATAATACCTTACTAATTTCATCAAACGCAGCTTCCGGTGATAGTTTATCATTATTACGAATCACATCATGACACTGTTTCAAAAGATTCGCAAACTCATCACCTTTAAATGCTTTGGTTTTATTTAATTCTTTTTCAAGTTTTTTATCGTCAATAATGTTATCAGCATGCGGGATTTCGCCGACAGGACTTAACTTTAACGGCAACTCATCTTCTACAGTTCTATAAACCTGTAGCTCCGTGCCATTAGACACGGCAAAGAGCTTTGCTCTGCTCCACGTAGCATAATTATAGCCCTGATAACAATCTTCAACCTTGAGCTTTAAATTATCTGCCTTAAATTCAACCACAAGAAAGGCAAGTTTATTTTTTATTTTATCTTCTTTGGTTTTCCAAATAACTAAATCCGCACGTGCAGCCCCAGTTCCTCTTTGTGAAGATGTCAATTTTATTTCCTGATCCATTTGTTCAAGAGTATAACCATAATCATTAACTAAATCACAAATGAATTGCTGGCGAACTTTTTCTTCAGGTTTTGCCTCCAGATATTTATTCTTTAGTGGAGCATATATCTTGTTATTTTCGTATTTTACCGCTAATTTTGCTGAAGTCATAGTAACCCTGTATTAAAATTACAAAATAATAAACCCAATGATTTTATCATACTAACACTTGTTAATTTTATCTATCCCAATAAAAAACGGTTGAAGAAATTCTATCTTCAACCGTTTTTTACAAATGATTAAGTTACTGATTATTTTTTGTCATTAACTTCAGTGTATTCCGCGTCAATCACGTCATCTTTTGGCGCAGAACCAGAAGCCTGTTCAGCTCCAGCAGCACCTGCTGCACCAGCTTGTTGTTGATCAGCATACATCATTTCACCGATTTTTTGTGATGCAGTCATGAGCTCTTGAGTCTTAGCTTCAATAAGTTCTTTATCATCACCTTGAATCGCTTCTTCTACTGCTTTGATTGCTGCTTCAATTTTTTCTTTTTCAGAAGCATCAATCTTATCACCATAATCAGCTAATGATTTTTTCACAGTGTGAATCATACCATCAGCGTGGTTACGTGCTTGCACCAAATCAGCGGCTTTTTTATCTTCTTCCGCGTGAGCTTCGGCATCACGTACCATTTGCTCGATTTCAGCTTCAGATAGACCAGAGCTAGCTTGAATGGTAATTTTGTTTTCTTTACCAGTTGCTTTATCTTTAGCCGATACGTGCAAGATACCATTGGCATCAATATCAAAAGTTACTTCAATTTGTGGAGTTCCGCGTGGCGCTGGTGCAATACCACCAAGGTTAAATTGACCTAATGATTTATTACCAGTAACAATTTGACGCTCACCTTGCAATACATGAATCGTAACTTCAGGTTGATTATCCGCTGCAGTTGAGAATACTTGTGATGCTTTAGTCGGGATCGTTGTATTTTTATTGATTAATTTAGTCATCACATTACCCATAGTTTCGATACCAAGTGATAATGGAGTTACATCCAACAACAATACATCTTTACGATCTCCAGCCAATACTGAACCTTGAATTGCAGCACCAACTGCAACCGCTTCATCTGGATTCACATCTTTACGTGGCTCTTTGCCAAAGAATTCTTTTACTTTGTCTTGCACACGTGGCATACGAGTTTGACCACCAACCAAAATTACATCGTCAATATCAGATGCAGATAAACCAGCATCTTTTAACGCTACGCGACATGGTTCAATAGTTGCATTTACCAAATCATCAACCAATGATTCAAATTTAGCACGGGTAATTTTCATTACCAAATGTTTAGGACCAGTTGCATCCATAGTCACGTACGGTAAATTAATTTCAGTTTGTGCACTTGAAGATAATTCAATCTTAGCTTTTTCTGCTGCTTCTTTCAAGCGTTGTAATGCCATAACGTCTTTTTTAAGATCAATTCCTTGTTCTTTTTGGAATTCAGATACGATGTGCTCAATCAAACGTTGGTCAAAATCTTCACCACCAAGGAAAGTATCACCATT
>ERZ650309.73-NODE-73-length-47154-cov-6.142338_pt1 | contig 47154 bp, 32 predicted proteins | sample MGYA00376245_ERZ650309 | MGnify/ENA primary metagenome ERZ650309 (study PRJEB26733, sample SAMN07839294) | wastewater metagenome | biome: urban; feature: wastewater treatment plant; material: waste water | place: USA: North Carolina | collected 2016-04-26 ... | reverse complement strand
CTTAGTGCCGTGTATGATTACGGCCCCTGGGGCAGTGAATTAAAAAAGAATATCCGCGATTATTGGTGGAAAAGTATGACGCAACTGCATGAAAATATTGTAGGTGTAGATGCGGCCATTTTTATGCACCCAACCACCTGGAAAGCAAGTGGCCACGTAGATAATTTCAGTGACCCAATGATTGATAACAAAGACAGTAAGAAGCGCTACAGGGTGGATCATCTTTTAGAAGCACATGCAGACAGACTGCGTGAAAAAGGTGATGCTATAGGGGCTGATGCTTTGATATCTAATATGGAAGAAATGCTTAAAGCAGATGATTTTGAAGCATTGAAAAATTTAATCAGCACAAACAATATTAAGTGTGTTGTAAGTGATACTGCAAACTGGACAGACATTCGCCAGTTTAACCTTATGTTTTCTACAGAACTTGGTTCTGTGACAGAAGACGCATCTACCATCTACCTAAGACCCGAAACGGCGCAAGGCATTTTTGTAAATTTTTTAAATGTTCAAAAATCGGCCCGTATGAAAATCCCATTTGGCATAGCACAAACGGGAAAAGCATTTAGAAATGAAATTGTAGCCCGACAGTTTATTTTTCGTATGAGGGAATTTGAGCAGATGGAAATGCAATTCTTTATTCGCCCAGGCACCCAAAAACAATGGTATGAATACTGGAAAGAAGCAAGGTTAAAATGGCATTTGGCATTGGGTATTCCAGCTGAAAAATACCAGTATCATCCACATAGCAAATTGGCACATTATGCAGATGCTGCCTGCGATATTGAATTTCAATTTCCAATTGGGTTTAAAGAAGTGGAAGGTATTCATAGCCGTACTGATTTTGATTTGCGCAGGCATCAGGAATTTAGTAAGAAGAAGCAGCAATATTTTGATGCAGAAATAGACCCTGAAACTGGAAAACCATTTGGCAACTATATTCCGTATGTTATAGAAACTTCAATAGGATTAGACAGAATGTTTTTACTCATACTCAGTAATGCATACAAAAAAGAAGTGCTTCAAAAGGAAGATGGCTCCACAGATACCAGAGATTTGATGCAGATACCACCCCAATTGGCTCCGGTTAAATTGGCCGTTTTACCCCTGATTAAAAAAGATGGACTACCCGAACTTGCACGTCAATTAATGGATGACTGTAAAAAACATTTTCGGTGTTTTTACGAAGAAAAAGATGCAATTGGAAAACGGTATAGAAGAATGGATGCCATTGGAACGCCCCTATGCGCTACCATTGATCAGCAGACAAAAATTGATGGAACTGTTACGCTGAGGTATAGGGATACAATGACACAGGAAAGGGTTCACATGTCTGACGTTCATAAAAAAGTGATAGATATAATTAATTTTGTATAATAATTTTTATATGTTTGTTATAGTACAATATATGTAAAACAATTTTATAACCTAAATTAAACTATTATGACTGCTGCATTACTCTCAATTTTTAAAGGTACTGTTGGAATGGACTCCTTATTCCTTATTGCTTTTGCCTGCTTTGCCGGAGGTTTTTTAATTAAATCTGCAATTGTTTTTAAACAACGTAAAAGAATACTTCGATTGGAAGATGAAATGCTGAGTAATCATGCACGTATTCTCTCTTTGGAGCGAAGGGTTTCTGATCAAAAAAAAAATAATCTGATTAATTCAGAAGATGTTCAAAAAACTGAAATGATAGAACTGATATCTTCCATGTAGGTTATTTGCAAATATTACTTAGAGGCTCCTGATTAGGAGCTTTTTTATTGGGCCATCCCCACTTTAAAAAATAGGGAAATGCTCTTCCCCATGTATGTACATCATGTTTGCCATCTGCTATCTCCATATAATAGATCTGCTGATCAGTATATCCAATTTGCTTCAATTCTTTTACTAAATCTATTGCATCATCTATAGAGTCAATAATGCCATTTTTATTGCGGTCCTCACTTTCGTCAGCAGCACCACATTGTACAAAAAATTTTAAATTATTTTTTTTACGTCCACTTCTTATCATGGCGTGGGCAAGCCTATCTGTTTCATCATTATATCCTTCATCATAGCCCTTCTTTCTCCACCATAGGCTTCCACTAAAAATACCAATTGTAGAAAATAAATCTGCATGTCTCCAGCTAATATCAAATGCAGATAAAGCGCCTAAGGAAAAACCTGCATAATGCATTTGTAATTGTGGAGATAAGTCCACATTGGCATGTAAAAAAGGAATGCATTCTTCAAAAAGGAACTGCTCATATAAACCAGCTTTAGCACCTCTCCCTTTAAAATCTGGTTGGTCTTTCATGCCATATTCCATTTTGCGTTCCGGCCCACAATGAATACCCACAAATATAATTGGCTTTATTTCTTTTTTTGAAATTAATGGTTCTAAGATGGACATAAAATCCATTCTTGGCAAATCTTGTCCATCATTGATTAAGATTAAGTCTTGTACCATGCTCAAATAAATCTTTGGCAGATAAATATCTATAATTACATCTCTTTCAAGATAGATAGATGGTATAGTATATGAAGTTTTATTGATAACTGATGTCAGCACTTTTCCAGCAGGCATGTAAAAAATTAGGGCGCAATAAAAACATATTTTGTCAATTGGAACTGCTTTAAAATTTATTTTTCAAAAAATTGTATAATTCAATATCTTCTTTACATTGGCGCACTGCTCGTATTGATTGCATGCAGAAAAATTATTCAAAAAATAAAAATTGATAGTATGAAGAAAATTGGAATTCTATTTGGCAAGGAAAGAACTTTTCCACAGGCTATAGTAGAACGTATTAACAGTAAAAACATTCCGGGTATTATGGCAGAGCCTGTGCACATTGATAAGGTAAAGCAAGGTGAAAGTAGTGGCTATGCTGTGATATTTGACCGCATTAGTCAGGATGTGCCTTTTTATAGAGCTTTTTTAAAAAATGCTGCCCTTACAGGCACAGCGGTGATAAATAATCCATTTTGGTGGAGCGCAGATGAAAAATTTTTTAATAACTGTCTTGCTACAAAAATTGATGTGCCGGTACCCAAAACTGTAATTCTCCCAAGCCGAGATTTACCAGCAGACACATCTGATGAATCCTTCACAAATTTATCCTATCCCTTAGACTGGGAGGGCATTTTTAATTATGTAGGTTTTCCTGCCTATATGAAACCATTTGCCGGGGGTGGATGGAAAAATGTATATAAATTGACCAGCATGGAAGATTTTTTTGATAAGCATGCAGAAACAGGACAATTGGTGATGCTTCTGCAAGAGGAGATTGTATTTGAAGAATATTATCGTTGTTATTGTATAGGGGGTAAGCATGTACGCATCATGTCTTATGAACCACGCAATCCACATCACTTGCGGTATGTTGCTGACTTTAAGCCTTCGGCTGAAAAATTGGCTATGATGGAAGAAATTGTTATCAGAATCAATAAGTATCTTGGTTATGATTTCAATACAGTAGAGCTTGCGCTAAGAGACGGAGTGCCTTATGCCATAGACTTCTGTAATCCTGCACCAGATGCGGATCGTGCCAGTGTTGGTGAAGAAAATTTTGCTTGGGTAGTGGAAACAACGGCAAACTATGCCATAGAAAAAGCACAAACACAGGAAGAAGGTAAGGACAACCTTACATGGGGTGAATACATCAGCCGCAGTAGTGCAAAAGAATTATTGTTTTCTTAAACAGTTTGCATGGGTTATGATATGGATTATAACCCAAGCATTTTTCAAAGGAAGTGTTAGGATGCTTCCTTTTTTAATGTAGAAAATTTGAAGCTATGCAAGGTATAAATTATAAAAGCTTTACCCTGGGCATTGAAGAGGAGTATATGGTAATCAATCCTCAAACCCGTGAGCTGTGTAGTCATGAACAGAAAATTGTATTGGAAGGACAGAAGTTGATTAGTGAAAAGGTAAAAGCAGAAATGCATCAGGCTGTAGTGGAAGTGGGTACAGATATTTGTGCAGATGTAGAAGAAGCATGGAATGATGTATCCCATCTGCATCAAACGGTGGCCGGCATTGCAGAAAGTTTAGGCTATTGGGTGGGAGCATCCGGTACACATCCTTTTAGTCATTGGCAGAGCCAACTCATTACCGATCATGTTAGATACAATGAAATTGTAAATGAGCTTCAAGAAGCAGCAAGAAGTAACCTCATTTTTGGTTTGCATGTACATGTAGGAATGGAAGACAGACGTATGGCCATGCATATAGCAAATAGTGTAAGGTATTTTCTACCACATGTATATGCACTCAGTACAAACTCCCCTTTTTGGGAAGGTAGATATACGGGTTATAAAAGCTTTAGGACAAAAGTATTTGATAAGTTTCCCCGCACTGGTATTCCTGATCATTTTGAAAGTATTGAAGCGTATGACAATTATATCAATCTATTGGTAAAAACAAATTGTATTGATAATGCCAAAAAAATATGGTGGGATATTAGGGTGCATCCCTTTTTTAATACAGTTGAATTTCGCATTTGCGATGTGTGCCTAACCGTAGAAGATACAATGGTGCTTGCTGCCCTATTTCAGGCACTCTGTGCCCAGTTGTATTATTTGCGTAGCAAAAATATGAATTATATGATCTATCAACGGGCCTTGGTCAATGAAAATAAATGGCGTGCAAGCCGCTTTGGCATTGATGGAAAACTCATTGACTTTGGTAAGGAAAGTGAAGTAAGCACTCGTACTTTAATTGGAGAATTATTAGATTTTGTAGATGATGCATCAAAACATCTTGGTAGCAGATCTTTATTAGATGCTGTGCCACGTTTATTAGAAACTGGCACTGGTGCAGACAGGCAGATAGCCATTTATGAACGAACAGGTAATTTGGTAGATGTTGTAGATTATATACATGACCAGTTTTTAGCTTAACTTGGTTTCAAATATTTCAAATAAAAAAGAGTATCCTACTTGGGTACTCTTTTTTAGTATTAATAAAATACATTTATCTTTTACTACAGATCAAAGTCTGAAGAAATACTACGGATAGTTTACAAGAATACCAGCACCTAAATCATAAGGAGCTGCTGCCGACACCAAGCCACGTGCATAGATGGTATAAATTTTTCCACCTTCCAACACGGTATTGGGTAATGATAATACAGCGGTTCCACTACCTATTGGTCTCACTTCTAAGTTGTAGGTACCTGCTGCCAATTCAATAAAATCAGCCTTTGCTGGGTTGGCTTCCTGGTCATTATAAGTACGTGTAGAAAATAAATTATCACCACCGGTTACTGCTACATCTACACCACCTGCATCTGGACTAAAATGTAAAAAACGAACATAGCAACTGTCCGTAGCAGGTTGTACAAGTTTGTCTAAGATAACCACAGCTTTTTTTGCTGCTCCATCTTGTATGGTATATACACTATAAAATCCGTTTGAAACAAAATCTGTTGTAAGCGAAGCCAATGCTGTACCTGTATTATGGTCCGCAAATGCCACACTATAGTTTCCCGGTTGAGTAAGATAATAAGGAGTATAATCATTATACACCAATCCGGTATCTATAAGCGTAGCATTATTAAACACATCTAAATTACTTGCCTCGGGAAGGGCATTTACATACAATACACCAGATCCTGGAACCACACTCGTTTCATCTTTACACGCCACAAAAGATGCAGCAAGCAGCAAATAGAAAAATACTTTTTTCATAAATTTTTTAATTTGTTTTTGTTATTTAATATAAGCCTCCTTCGGACTTTGCAGATATGAGATGGTTTAACATTGATATCAATAAAAAACTATTCGAATAAGATGAAGCACTAACCATCAGTTTCATGGTAGGCAATAATTTCTATAGGCCCGCAGAAGGGGCCATAATGATATTAATCGAATCGATAATTATTTTACAATCACGAATTCAACTCTTCTGTTATTTGATTTTGCTTCTAGGGTGGTATTCTTATCAATCGGTTGGCTTTCGCCAAACCCCTTTGCAGTAAGCCTTGAAGCGTCAATACCCATACTAATCAGCTGATTTAGTACAGCATCTGCCCTTTTTTGAGACAACACAAGATTGTCCGCATCTGTACCATCACTATCGGTATGTCCATTTATTTCCAACTTTACAGATGTATTTTTATCTAAGTAATCTTTTACTTGCTTTATAGTTGAAATGCTTTCCGGTTTAAGTATTGATTTATTTACATCAAATTTTATATTTCTGGTAATGAATTTTCCATTTTCAAAAATGTTTATGGGAAAGCCGGTTGCTAACCTAAAGTTTTTAAGATAAATTGGCATTTGGCCATTGCTGGGCTCCCCAATTTTATCACCATATACAATTAAATATATTGGCTTTTCTAAAATATCGTTTATTTCTATCATAAAGTTTTGATCAAGAAAAACTTTCATCTTTTTTTGATGTACTGAAATAGAAAAGTGTATCCATCTATTCCAAAATTTGGAGGAATAATATTCTTCGGGATTTTCTTTGCTAACGGTTTCATTATTGGGCAATATTACACTAAGCCTATCTCTGCTGGGTATAATCATTGGAAGCCTGGTGCCATTTGCCAATTCAAAAGTAATACATACACTGGGGTTGCTATCATACGATTCATCTAACCACGCATCATATTCAATGGTAAAATCATCAGGTAAGGGTTTATTACCAAAAATTTTTGGTTTGAGCCTTGTATAAAAGGCATCAAAACTTAATACCATCTCACTATCAACCATTCTTAATGATGCTGCACCACCACCATCCATAAAATCCCAATGGTCAGCAATATTTTCATTGGTAGCATATAAAAATTTATCTTCAAAAATTGTTTTTTCACCGGGCTGAAAGTCATACGCAGCATAGGATTCATCAATTGTTTGTGCTTGTATATGCATTGCGCATAGCAAAAAAAAGGAAACAACTATTTCTTTCATATAGCAGATATCGTTTGTTTTATCAAAACAAAGCTAAAACTTTCTTAATGATAAAAGCCAATACATCCAAATTATGACTTTTTATATTGCTATGCTTTACTTTTTATAATTGAAATCTACTGATGGAAATTTTACAAAATCAAATATTTCTAAGTATAAATATTTCTACAACCAACTTACATTTACACAAAAAAAATGGCTTATCCATTTCAGATTACATCGCTTGGTGCATATAAAAAAGATTATCAGGAAAGCATCGATAACCCAGAACATTTCTGGGCCGGAGTGGCCAAATCATTCCTATGGAAAGCACCTTGGACTAAAGTGTTGGATTGGAATTTTACTGATCCTAAAATAGAATGGTTTAAAGATGCAAAACTTAATATTACCGAGAATTGTATAGACAGACATTTAGAAGATAAAGCAGATGAACCTGCCATCATTTGGGAATCCAATGACCCTGCCGAAAGGGTGCGCACTGTTACATATAGAAGGCTGCACTTGCGTGTATGCCAGGTGGCTCAAATGCTGTTAAATAATGGTGTAAAAAAAGGAGATAGAGTTTGTATTTATATGGGTATGGTGCCGGAGATGGCCTATGCCGTATTGGGCTGTGCACGTATTGGTGCCATTCATTCGGTCATATTTGGCGGCTTTAGTGCACAGAGCATTGCCGATAGGTTAGAAGATGCCGCTGCCACCTGCATCATAACCTGCGATGGCGCTTACAGAGGCAATAAAATTATTCCCCTAAAAGATACTATTGACACAGCACTGATAGGTAATAAAACTGTAAGTAAAGTAATTGTTTACACCCGTACCCGCACACCGGTAAGCATGATAAAAGGAAGGGACTTGTGGTGGGAAGATGAAATGGAACATGCAGAGGAAACTCTAAATGCAGATCAACTTGCTGGAGGTCATATAGCCGCCTCTATGGATGCTGAAGATCCATTGTTTATATTATATACCAGTGGCTCCACCGGCAAGCCCAAAGGTGTGGTTCATACCTGTGCTGGTTACATGGTATGGGCTACCTATACTTTTGTAAATGTATTTCAATATAAGCCCGGCTCCATACATTTCTGCACAGCAGATATTGGTTGGATTACAGGGCATAGCTATATAGTGTATGGGCCACTCTGTGCGGGGGCTACTACTATGCTGTTTGAAGGCATACCTACCTGGCCCGATGCAGGAAGGCTTTGGGAAATAATACAAAAGCATAAAGTAAATATTTTATATACTGCACCTACTGCTATCAGAAGTTTGATGTGTTTTGGACAGGAGCCACTTATCGATAAAAATTTGAATTCACTCACCACTTTAGGCACCGTAGGTGAGCCTATCAATGAAGAAGCATGGCATTGGTATGATGAAAATATCGGAAGAAAAAACTGCCCGATAGTAGATACTTGGTGGCAGACCGAAACAGGAGGTGTTATGATTTCAAATATGGCCGGCGTTACCCCCGGCATACCCGCTTGGGCAAGCCTACCCATGCCCGGTGTGCAGCCCATATTGGTTAATGAAAAAGGGGAAGAAATAATGGTGCCAGATGAGGATGGTATAACAAGAGGTAACCTCTGTATAAAAGCACCTTGGCCCGGCATATTGCGCACTACTTATGGTAATCATGAGCGGTGTAGGCAAAATTATTTTGCCACTTATGATCAACTTTATTTTACTGGCGATGGAGCACTGAGAGATGTAAATGGAAATTACAGAATTACAGGTCGTGTGGATGATGTATTAAATGTAAGTGGCCATCGTATTGGCACTGCCGAAGTGGAAAATGCCATAAATATGCATGCCAGTGTGGTAGAGAGTGCAGTAGTAGGATATCCGCATGAAATAAAGGGTCAAGGCATTTATGCATTTGTAATTTATACTGGTCATCATGGCAATGAAGCATTGGGTAAGCAGGACATTGGACATACTGTTTCAAAAATAATTGGGTCTATTGCTAAGCCGGATAAAATACAGTTTGTAAAAGGACTACCCAAAACAAGAAGCGGCAAGATAATGCGCCGCATACTGCGAAAGATTGCAGAACAAGATATTGCAAATTTGGGAGATACGACCACATTACTTGATCCTGCTGTGGTGGATGAAATTATAGCAGGCAGACTTTAGCATCATAGATTATTTTGAAATTTTATATCAAATTGGTAGTAATGTATGTATTGGATTAAATTCGATTTATGTATCTATCGGTTCACATTTTGTACATGCTTATTACTCAGAGATATATGCCCAATAAACATTTTTAATGCCTCATCTATACGATTAAGGAATTATTCTTAATGCATAGATAACATTGGCTTAACAATTTGGTAACACTGGTATTTCACCTTTGCTGCCAAATAATATGCTATGTTAAAATGGGTACGAATAGTTACTATTCTTTGTACTTTTTTCTTTTGGTCAAATGCCTTTGCTCAGTCAACTGCCGGAGTACTTATCGGAAAAATTTTAGATAATAATAACAAACCTTTAGCCGGTGTTAGTATTAAGGAAATAACTACAAAACGAGGCACTACTACGGATATAGATGGACGCTACATACTTAAATTGCCAATTGGTACCAACTATGAAATTGAAATAAGTTATGTTGGTTTTGCTACAAAAAAAATAAGTGGAATCGAGATTAAAACTACCGATGAACAAACATTGGATATAGTGCTGGAGCAAGTGGGAAATAACCTCACTGATGTAACTGTAAAATCTTCCTCTGCAAAAAAAGAAACCACCAATGCGCTGATTACATTTCAGAAAAATACCAATGCTGTTGCACAAGTTATTAGTGCAGAGTCAATAAAACGCTCCCCAGATAAAAGTACAGCAGATGCATTAAAAAGGGTAACCGGATTATCTATACAAGAGGGCAGATACCTTGTAATACGTGGCTTAGGCGATCGATATAATCAAGCAATGCTGAATGGTATTTTGCTAAGTAGTACAGAGCCGGATAGAAAGACATTTTCCTATGATATATTCCCAGCCACAATGGTAGATAACATCATTGTAAATAAAACATTTATTCCTGAGTATTCTGCAGAGTGGGCGGGGGGTCTTGTACAGGTTAATACCAAAGATGTACCCAGCAGAAAATTCTTTACTATACAATTAGGCACCGGATTTAATACAAATACTATTGGTAATGATTTCTATACTTATCCCGGTGCTTCTACGGATTTTTTAGGTTATGATAACGGTACACGTGGATTATCTCCAGGTTTTCCTACTAAGACTGAATTTGCAGGGCTGCCACAGCAAAATAAAAATCAACTTGGACAGGGTATAGTTGGCAACAGTTGGAATACGCAAACCCGCAATGCTGCTGCATCTGCATTAGGTCAAAATCTGCAAATGAGTGGTGGATTTAATACCCGAATTTTTGGAAAAGAAGTAGGTGCTATTGCTGCTATTACTTACAATAGGAGTATCCGAAATATTGAATTTCAAAACCGTTTTTTTAATATCAATGAAGGCAAATCTGATGCAAGCTTTGATTACTTCAATAATAAATATGCAACCGATGTATTGGCAGGAGTGTTAGCTAACTTCTCCCTGAAATTAAATAACAACAACAAAATTAGTTTGAAGAATTTGTTGAATATTAATTCGATTGACTACACCACCCTACGTACTGGTAAAGACTTTGAAAGAGATCCTATTAATGGAGAAAATATTCGTGCCACAGAGACTGGCTTTAAAGCGAATACTTTTTTTAATACACAACTTAAAGGTGAACACAACATTGCACCACTTCAAGCACAATTCAACTGGTATGGCAGCTTTACCATTTTAGATCAATACATACCACGCCAGCAGCGCTTGCAATACAATCAGGACATAACTGTAGAAGGAAGCCCGTATTACGCATTCATTGGCCCTGCCTTATCACAGAAATCTGGAAATATATTTTACTCTTTTTTAAATGAATACAACTACAGTGCTGGAGGCGATGTATCCAAACAATATAATCTACTGGGGAAAAGACAGAGTATAAAAGCGGGTTATGCATTGATGATAAAAGATCGCTTGTTTGATTCAAAACCCTTTAGCATTTATTTACCACAAGATAATAAAAATTTACTAAGCCTTCCAGCGGATCAAATTTTTGCGGCAGAAAATTTTGGTACAGCCCCCAATCAGTTTCATTTTGATTTGAATACAGATATTAATTTTCGATATTTAGCTAATACCATTTTGAATGCGGCATTCCTACAAATGGATAATAATTTTACGGATTGGTTAAAGGTGGTATGGGGAGTGCGTTATGAGCATTTTGATCAGTTAGTAGGTAGTACGAATGCATCAGATCCAAGATATGCATACAGTAAAGTAGGCGATTTTTTACCGGCTATAAATGCAACTGCCAAGCTCAATCAACAAACCAACCTTAGATTGGCTCTATCTCAAACATTAGTACGTCCTGAATTTAGAGAACTAACTAATCTTGCTTTCTACGATTTTGAAGTAGGAGCTACCATAATAGGAAATCCTTCTATCAAACGCACCAGAATAACTAATCTTGATTTGAGGTATGAATGGTATCCCCGTGACGGTGAAATGTTTACTGTTGGTGTTTTCTATAAATTCTTCCAAAATCCAATTGAAGTTGCATTTAATCAAAGCGGTGCAGGCAGCAGTAGTACATTTAATTTTCTTAATGCACAATCTGCTACTACTTATGGAGCAGAGTTAGAGTTTAGAAAAAAATTAGATATGTGGCCCTCCTTAAAAAGATTTACTGTGCAGGGCAATGTGTCTTATATGTACAATCGTGTAAAATTTGAACAGCAACTTTTAGATAGACCAATGCAAGGGCAGAGTCCTTACTTACTGAATGCAGGACTCCAATATGATGTGGATGAGCTTGGATTATACACAACTGCATTGTTTAATGTAGTGGGTCGTAGGATATTGTATGTAGGCAATGAGCAATTGCCCCCTATTTGGGAAGCTCCACGTCCTCTATTAGACTTTCAGATTTCAAAGAAACTGATGCAAGGTAATGGCGAAATAAAATTAAACATCTCAGATATTTTCAACAGACCCGCCAACTTTTATCATGATTTAGACAATACAAAATCATACAGCTCAAATGTAGATGCACTAGCACTACGCAGAATTTATGGTACTAATGTATCCATCAGTTTTGGTTATACTTTCAAATAAATATTTTTAAAAAAAATTATCAAACAAATAGAAATGAAAAAAACAATTTTTTACAATCTGCTTGCTGTTTGCATCATATTGCAATGGAGTTGCCGTAAGATTGAAGTAGATGGTACACCAGATAGTGGTGGAAATAATAATGTAGAAGAGGAATTGATATTAGAAGGAAAAATATCTGCAAACCGCACATTGAAAGCAGGTAATATTTACATCATACGCGGTATTGTTTACGTTATGAATGGCGCTACATTAACTATTGAACCCGGCACTGAAATTCATGGTGAAAAGGCAGCTACTTCCCGAGGTACATTAGTAATAACAAGAGGTGCAAAAATCATTGCCGATGGCACAAAAGATAAACCCATAATTTTTACAAGCAATGAGCTTTCAAAACAGCGTGGGGATTGGGGCGGTCTTGTTATATTAGGTAATGCTCCAACTAATGCATCATTTAATGGCACACAAGGCATTGGCTCTATTGAAGGTGGTATTAATAATGCAGAGCAGTTGGGCGTGTATGGTGGGGTTGACAATAATGACAATAGCGGAATACTGCGTTTTGTACGCATTGAATATGCCGGGTATGCTTACTTGCCGGATAACGAAATTAATAGTCTAACAATGGCTGGCGTAGGAAAAGGTACGATCGTGGATTATGTTCAAATTATAAAAGCAAATGATGATGCAATTGAATGTTTCGGTGGTTCAGTAGATTTAAGACATATTGTGATAACAAGTACGCTTGACGATGATTTTGATACTGATAATGGATACAGTGGTACAGTACAATGGGGCATTGTAGTAAGAGATAGTGCCATAGCTGATATATCAAAAAGTAATGGATGGGAAAGTGATAATGACGCTAATGGAAGTACGCTCACCCCGGTTACATCTGCGGTATATAGCAATATTACCATCATTGGTCCAAGACAGGCGCTTACTAATTTAGGTAGTTCAAATTATAATGCCGGAGCACACTTAAGGCGCAATACCGCCATCTCAATTTTCAATTCAGTTATTATGGGTTTCCCTACGGGAATATTATTGGACGGTAGCAAAGGCACACCTACCGACCTGAATATAACAGGAGGCACACTTTTATTACAAAATAATGTAATAGCTGGTTGTAATACTGCATTAAATTATGCAGCAAGTGCATCATCTCCTACGGGATGGACTGCTCAGACTTTTATTGATTGGTTTAATCAAGCTGCTAATAATAATACAACCTATGCTACGAATGATGAGGCTGGTTTAACCAATGCATTTGCTTACTCCAATCTTGACATCACGCCAAAAGCAGGAAGTCCGCTTTTGTCAGGTTCTTCATTTGGAAATGCTAAGCTGTCCATTTTTACACCTGTTGCCTACAGAGGTGCATGTGGCATGGATGATGCAGACTGGTGGAAGGGTTGGACCGTGATGGATATGACAAAATAAATGCTGAAACATACTATAAAATTAATTGCCCGACATAGCTTGACGGGCAATTTTTATTTAGAATTTAGTCGTATATTTTTAAGTAATGACTAAATAACTAAGTTTAATATTCCTATAACAATTTCATATGCAAAATCAAAGCATAATAGGTATAGTAGTGAGCTTATTCCACAATAATTTTCTCTTGTTTTACTTCACCATTACCAATCAATTGTACCATATATATTCCCTTTGAAATGGAAGGTAACAGGAGCTTATAAGTCCCTGTTGGATTTGTAATGATTTGTTGTAGTACGATTTTTCCTCTCATGTCTAAAATCCGAATATTCTGATAATTGCCATCTAATAAAATATTGATCTGATTATTTTGTACTAATGTGGGATAAACGAATTGTGTATTATTAAATATTCCTTTTTGTGCAGATGCAATAGGAGCGGGGCTTGCAGTAACATTGTAAATTTTACCATTATTACTTACTGCATACATTTCTCCGTTTTCATCTTCACCAAAGCTGGCAATACTGTTTGGGCATTTTTGTCGTACTACATTCCATCCACCACTACCATTTGGATTTATTTTCCAAAGATTTGCTGTAATATAATCAGCACACAAATAATATCCTTGTAGTGAAGGATACTGCGTACCTCTATACACAAATCCTCCTGTAATGCTGAATCCACCTGTGCTTAAATTATGCGTATAATCAAAGATTGGAAACACATAATTACTACTGGATCCACAGCCTGTAAGATTATAACCAATGCTTCCTTCATAACAACGCCATCCATAGTTAGCGCCCTTTGCATTGGCAGCCGTTAAATAATTTACTTCTTCTCTTTTATCTTGACCTACATCTGCAATCCATATATCTCCATTGAGGCGATCAAAACTCCATCTCCAAGGGTTGCGTAGTCCTACTGCATAAATTTCATCCTTTATGTTAGGATCATTAACAAAAGGATTGCTGGCGGGTATGGTGTAGTATGGTGCTGTATTTGTAGCTACATTAACCCTAAGCATTTTTCCAAAAAATACATTTCCATTTTGTGAATTATTAAATGGGTCTCCACCATCTCCACCATCGCCTATAGTTATATACAAAAAATTGTCCTTGCCAAAAAAGATATCTCCACCATTGTGGTTTGTAAAACCACCCGGCTTTGGAAGATTAAAAAGAATCCGTTCAGAACTAAACAAAGCAGAATCAGGATTTGATTTACTCACCTGATACCTGGCCACGGTAACATTGCCATCTAAATCTGTGTAGTAAATAAAAAAATAGCCCAATTGTTTATACTTAGGAGGGAAAGCTATACTTAGAAATCCTTGTTCACCATTAAGATTAGTTTTACTTGATATATCTAAAAAAGGTTTTGGTTGTACAACGCCGTTCTTTATGATTTTTATTTTTCCATCCTGCTCTACTACAAAAAGGCGGTTGCTGTTGTCATTGGCATTTGTAAGTTTAACCGGTGATGCAAGCCCGCTTACAAAAAGTGGAAATGAAACCGTAGGAGCTTGTGCAAATAAACTAAAGTTAGATAAGTACAAAAGCACCGTGATGGCTAAATGCAGCCCATGAATTTTTTTCATCATTTATTTTTTTTGAATGAATAAATATTTGTTTTCTACGAGTGCGGAGTGCAGCAATATAATGGATAACAAGTATGATTTTATAAAGTTTATATGGGCAAATAAAAATAAGTTTTAATGCTGTTGTATTTTCTTCTTTAGCATAAGACTTATTGTTCCATGATGCCATATCTAAAGATTCATTCGCAAGGTTTTGGATATGATTTTACATTTTTATTGATGTAAGTATAAACAAGCTGATGCGTACAAGAAGTTTTATAATATATGTTTTAGGTCAAAGAACTAAATACTCCAAATTATTTATTCCTATATGTTTGCAAAAAAAATTATGGCTACCGGATTATTACATTTACACAATATTTTACGCTGGATTATACTTATCTTTTTAATCATAAACATAGTTGGTCTTTTTAGCGGAAAGGTAAAACTTAACCTGAGTAAATACCTACTTATTTTTTCTCATATCACTTTGCTAATAGGATTGTATCAGTATTATTTTAGTGAAACTGTTGGTTTAAAAGTTATGTTGGAACAGAAGGGAAGTTTTGGTGCTATCATGCAAGATTCATTCTCCAGATTTTGGGCTGTTGAACATTTTGCAGGAATGTTAGCAGCAATAATTTTTATTACAGTCGGTCATATTAGTTTGAAAAAATCAGGCAATGCAAAGCGAACTGCTGTTTTCTATTTGCTTGCATTAATGGTTATATTAGCTGTGGTTCCATGGCCTTTTAGGGAAGGTATTGCAAGGCCCTTATTTCCAGGGATGTAATGTACGATTTACTGCATAATGAAATACTTTGCTATATGTGTTTTAGTCTTGTTCACATACACCACATTTGCGCAGCCTGAAAAAAAATTAACTGCTACTACAGTATTAAAATTGCCGGAAGAGCAGCTGGGTAAAAATGCCACCATTTCTTGGAATCCTACAGCACAAGTGTATGTTTCCATACATTCAGATAGTGCTACCTATTCAATTCATGTTTTTGCCAAAGACGGGCAATTGATAAAATCTGAAAAGCAGAAAGCTGATGCCCAAATTTGTGGAGTATGGTATAATAAATTCAAGAATGAATTGCAGGCTAATTTGTATGGCCGTGCGGGTTGGGTTAAATGGAATTTAAATGAAAAGGGTATTCCACAACAGGTAGATTATATTTTCAATGAAATGATACAACCTGACGATGAGTCTGTTGGTTTTTATGACGAAATTTCGGATATTGTTTATTTTCTTTATGGTAGTGCAATCTACTATTTTGATGCAACCACAGGTGCAGGCAATAACAATGTGATCAATCTATATATTGGTTATACTCCAAAAGAAATAAGTGATGATAAATCCATCATTCAACATTTTAATAATGGAGACATACAGCAGGGCGTTTATAATTCAACTAATGCTGTATTGGTTTTTGCTAACGAAAAAGCAACATTTGGCATGCTCAATATTGAAAAAAAGCAAATAGAATTGTATAGCAAAAAAACTGGTATGCTTGAAACAGTTTTCCGATTACCATCTGAAATATCGGGATTACCTGAAAAAAATAATTTTGGATATTGCAATGGAAGATATTGGATATATTCTTCAGAAATCAATAGTTGGATGGCTTTTGAGGATATGACAAACAGTTTACCAGTGAAACCTTAAACCTACCATCAAGTCCTTATTTTTGCAGCATGCATGATCAGCTCCATCTGTTGCACAACATATATACTCCTCATTTAGAGCAGGAATATTTTATACTTTCTGATCAAGATGTAATGATACCCGGAGGTCCAATTTTTTCGCTGAAAAAAATAAATGCAAGGAAGAAAGAAATGGCACCTATCGATATTGGTTTATTGATCTATCATAAGCATACAAAAAATGAGTCTGAAAATTATTTAGAAATAAGATATTGTCTTTCTGGCAATAAATATTGCGATGCTGCTGTTTGTTATGACTGTGATACCAGTAGCAAGAAATGCAATTCGCATAAAGAAAGTATAAACCTTTATGCGTTTCGTTTTTATTCAAACACCCTAAAACAATTTTTTCAACAGTCGGGTTCTGATGATGAAAGAGAAAAGGTATTATCATTTCATCATGAGCAATCTTTTACAAAATCTTTCACACTTTGTCAGCGAAAGCGAATGTTGCTCCAGCAATTGAGCAATCATGGTTATGAAGGGGCTTTAGAAAAAATATACTTGCTGGGTAAAACGCAGGAGTTGCTGCTGTATAGTTTAGAATGTTTGCAAGGAAAAAAGGAAATTCAATTTGTCTGTAAATTTCTCTCTGATGAAGAAGGTAGAAATCGAATCTATAAAGCAAGAGATATATTGTTAGACAACTTAGGGGATCCAATTACAATCAAAGGGCTGAGTCGAAAAGTGGCTATGAATGAGTGTTATCTTAAAAAAGGATTCAAAGAAATTTATGGCACCACTATCTTCGATTTTTATCAGCAGAAACGAATGGAGTATGCTGAAACTTTATTGAATGAAAAAGGATATAACGTTACAGAGGTTTCTTTGATTCTGGGGTATTCATCCATTTCACATTTTTCTGCTGCATTTAAAAAATATACGGGTATCAAACCCTGTGAATTATTACGTTAATCAAATAAACTAATGGATATAGCTACCAAAGCCTCGTTTCTTCAAAATAATTTTATAAGACTATTGTCTTCACTATTGCCAACTGAAACCGGAATTTGGGGCGTATTAAATGCACAGCAAATGGTAGAGCATTTTTCGGATGCATTTCGTATAGCATCAGGTTCTAAGGGAAATATAAAATTATTGACCCCGGAAGAACATGTAGAAAAGATGCAAATTTTTTTAAGAAGCAGCAAGCCATTTCGGGAAAATACAAAGAATGCTTTAATGCCTGATGAACCTACTGCAGTGAAGCATAGGAATATGGAAGATTCCATTTCGGAATTGGATTTTGAAATTGGTGTTTTTTTTAATCGCTTTAAAGCAGATGAACACCTTGCTACGCTTAATCCTTTTTTTGGATGGCTCAAGTATGAGGATAATGTGCTTTTGCTGTATAAGCATGCATTGCACCACTTGGTTCAATTTCGTTTATGGACATACAAAGAAGGTCAGATATGATGCATTGTCGTGATATGTTTTACGTTTGATCTAGCCACTTTACCCAAACCATATCATCCAATAAAATATTATTCTTAATTGTGGCTTTTCTGCGAACGGATTCCAAATAAAACTTGTTTTTGCGCAGTACTTTATTTGATGCCTCATTGTGTGCAAAAGTGGTAGCATAAATTCTAACTAAATCAAAATTATTTTGAATATATGCTATTAATAGTTGGAGCGCTTTTGTAGCAATACCTTTGCCCCAGTAAGGCTCTGCAATAAAATATCCCACTTCTGCTGTTTTTCTATAAATATCCTCCTGCAAGAGTATGCCTGCACTTCCCGCTACCCATCCGTCATATTCAATACAAAAATTTAATGTGGGTTTTTCTTTTTTTGTAGAAGCAATCCATGCTTTTGCATCCTCAATTGTATAAGGATTAGGAAGGCGATCTCTCACATTATCCCATATCTTTTTATTATTGGCCATGAGCGAAAGAGGTACAGCATCTTCCATTTGCCAAGGTCTCAATTTAATTGCATCCATATTAATCAATCAAGTGAAAATAGAAGTAATAAAATATAAATCGGATTTTTTCTTTTCTTGGTATTGAAATACTATATAGAACTTATTTATGTTCAAAAAAAAGAGGCTATCCGGTAAGACAGCCTCTTTAAATATCTGCTAACTAAATTCAGCAATATTTTTTACCGTGACTTGGTAATTTCTATGATCAATTTTAGTTGATAAGAATTGTCATTGTTTGTTTTTGACTACCATCAGCAATTGTCATGATATAAGAACCATGAGCCAAATTGCTCACATTTAAAGTTTGGTTTGTAAGTGACAATATCTTATCAAAACTTCCACGAAGTACTACTTTTCCATCACTGCTCAGCAAGTAATAGCTGGCTGCGTTATTTTGTATTTGGCCCAGTTTAATATTGATGATATTCTTAACCGGGTTTGGATATACAGAAAAAATAGAGGCAACTTTGTCGAAGTTTACACTTTCAACTTTTGTGATGGTAGATTTGCCATCAAGATCCACTTGCTTAATGCGATAATAGTTTTTGCCTTGTAATGGTAAAGCATCAGTAGCTGTATAATTATTTGTTGAAGTACTGTTTACAACTTTTGATTGTATAAATAATATTTCTTTCCAATTATTGCCATCTGTGCTTCTTTCTACTGCAAATCCTTTATTGTTTATTTCAGTAGCAGTACTCCATTTTAATAGAGTAGTATTTCCTTGCTTACTTACATTAAAACTATTAAAGCTTACAGGTAAAAGTTTATTATAGAAATAAACATTGTCCACATACACTGTGCTTGTAGAAGCTACGAATATCATTTGAGCAAGATGTGATCTTGAAGCCAATCCTGTAAAATCACTCATTGGTATATCATAACTTACCCACTGATTGAGTGCAGGAGTAAATGTTAATTCAGATTCAGTATCATCACCACCTGCAAAAGCACCATCAGCACCAAAATCAACTAATTTGATTTTAAAAGTAGTAGCATCAGGAGTCCAAATATCCACATGATAATAATCCATAGTACTTGCATCAATTGGATTTGTAGTAAATTCAATACCTGCAAAAACAAGGTTGGTATATTTCTTTGTATCGTTGCCTGCTACTTGTACATCTGCTACATCTGCATTATCCCATGGTGCTGACCATGTATCTACTGGTACATTTGTGTAAGCATTACTAAACAATGAAATAACACCTTCTGAATTAGCGGTTGGTGTAGGTGCAGCCTCAGTTGGTTCATTACCCACCGAGCCACCACCTTTGTAGAAATAAATATTATCTACATAGTAAGTATAATTTTTACCTACTTCTACAACAAAAAGCATTTGTGATAATTTAGACCTTGAACCAAGAGTGGTAAAGCTACTCAATGGAATGTCTAAACTTACCCATTTACTTTTATCAGTAGGATTTGACACTGTGGCTTCTGTTGGACTTACTCCCGAAAAATCTACAAGCCTTACATCGAGACTAGCGCCATTTGGCGTCCATACATCCAAATGCATAAACTCCATGTTAGTAGCATCTACCGGAGTACCAAAGAATTCTACACCCGCAAAATGATAAAGCTCATATTTTTTTGTATCATTTCCTGATATCTGGAGTTCTGTGTATTTGTGATTACCACTACTCCAACCTGTGGACCATGTGTCAACCGGATTATTGCTGTATGAATTACTAAATAATGAGATTACATCACTTGCATTTCTTGCAGGTGGTGTAGGGGCAGCAGTTGTTGGTTCAGCTAATTGAGCAGTAACATTTACAGTTAGGGTACCAGCTGCTGCAATGCTTCCAAGTTTGGCTGTTATGGTTGCTGTACCTTGTGTTACCGCTGTACCTATACCTTGATTATCTATAGTAGCAACAGCATTATTAGAGCTCATCCATGTAAAATATGGTCTTGCAGTTTGCATAGCACCTTCAGTGACAATAGGATATGTAGTAACAGTACCATTTGCATTAAAGTTTTGACCTATTGCTTTCGTAATCTCTTCTGTAGCAAATGCCGCGGTAGGTGTACCTAATATAGCACTAGATACATTTTCATACTGTATATCATCAATCCAGATATTATATGCACCCTCTCCAGCACCTTCAGCAAAATGGAATAAACCTGTTTCTGCTGTAAGTAATGATGAAACTGGAATGGGTATATAATACTTAGTCCATGTACTTGACAATACAACTCCATTACGTTCTAGTGCATACACCGTTGTAGCAGCATTATTGGCAATACCTGCAACATCCAATTTAAAAGCAGGATTGTCATTTTTTGCCCAAAATGTAAGGGCTGTATAACTGCTTAAATTAGTAGGCGTAGCAGAAACCAAAGCACCACCGGTATAGCCTGATGTAACTGGAATTTTCAGCGAAGATGTACCAGTGTGGCTTTGACTATTGTCAATAGAAAGGGTATTGGTGGAGCCACCAAAAGCTGTGAATGTAACGCCGGGGGCGTAATCATCCGAAAACACAACCAACTGTGCATTTGCTGATAAAGCAAATATCAGAAGGCTAAGGATACTTGTAAATTTTTTAAACATTGTTTATATTTTAAATAGTGGAAAAACGTTTTTAAGTGCAGCGGGTATGTTGATACCAAAATAATAATCAGGGCGGATGTTTTCCGATTTTCTCTAAGCATTCACATGCTTCTGTTGTAGTAAAAAAAGTCATGAGTTTTATTTAATTTGTTGTGAGGACTTGTCTAGATTGCATGGTTAATTTTGGGGTGCGGTCTTCTCTAAATAAACCCCAATGTTTTTCTGGCTCTAAAGGATGATTTGAACCTTTCCAGGGTTCATCAAATGCTTCAAAAAAACAAGTTAATATATTTTCCTTTTCACTCCATTCCATCAAATCTTCAAAATATATTTTTTGATTTTCTTCATTCACATGCTCAGGATTTATGCCCCTTCCATTTGAATTGGTGGCCCATCCTGCTTCTGTTATAGTAACAATTTTATTGGGGAACTGGTTTGCTACTGCGTAATAATTTTGCTTTGTATATTCTATAGATTCATGAATATGCTTGTACTCCCATACCGGATAAGTATGTATGGATATAAAATCGAAAGCATCAATAACAGGTTTCAACTGATTGATCCAAGGTAAATAGTTTTCACAAAATGTAACGGGCTGCTTGGCAGATTGCTTTACGATTTTAGCATATTCTGCAACTTTTGCTACCGGTACAAAATGATCTGTCCAATCTACACAGGCTTCATTGCCCACTGATAATGAGAAAATGGTTTCAGGAAATTGATTCGCAAATTGAATGAGTTGTTTAATTTTTTGCTCATTGCGGTTAGCATTTTTTTCTAATTGTTTTTCATCATACACACCACCACCCCAAGGGCATCCGAAATTATTCATTTCAGCTTCTATATATGCACCAAGCATTATTTTAAAATCAAGTTGCTCTTTTTGGATTACATCTAAAACAGTTTTTGCATGTGTATCGCAATCATATAATCGAAGATATTTCCAATCTTTTTGTAATAATATCAAATCTTCTTTTACCTCTTCATAAGAAGGGTAAACATTGCCTGGGTGTTGTCCATCTCTAAATCCTGAATAACAAATTGCTTTGCCAGGCAAAAGCTCATATTGATCAAAAAAATTCATGCTTAGTATTTCAATTTTTCATGCTTATCCCAAATGCCCCAGTAGGCGCCTACAACACCTTCTGCACCCACTTTCCATGATTCATCAAAAGATGAAAAGTAGAATGTTGGTATATTGTCATTTGCTGACCATAACTGTGTGTTTATAAAATAATCTCTTGAACTTTTTTCTGAAGGAACAGAACCTTTGAGTGTTTCGCCCATACTAGGCCAGCCGGTTTCTGTAATGATTACTTCTTTGCCATTGGCTGCTGCTTTGGCTTGGTAATACATTTGTTTCATATAGTCCAATGAATTCTCAAAAGGGCAACCTTCCCAGAATGGATAACAATTGCAGAGTATCACATCACAGGCTTCTGTAATTCTATGCCTATGCGAAAACTCATAATAAGCATCTACATAGCCAACAGGTATATGTGGTATTTCAGCTTTTACATGGTGTATAAATTCGAGTAATTCATCTTCTGTAAGATCTTTTCTATACATTACTTCATTGCCTACGGCAGCTATATCTACCAAGCCTTCTTTGGCCAACTGAAGCAATCCATCAATTTCTCTTTTATTAATTTCAGGATCATTGCCAAGCCATGCACCCACCAATGTTTTAATACCCATTTCTTTAGCAATGCGGGGTATCCATTCATTGCCTTCTGTGCAAGAAAATGAACGAATCCATTTAGTGTGTGGTTTTAATATATTCATACGACGACGCACCTGAGCTTCGGATATGATATCACCGGGTTTTTGTCCATCTTCATAGAGACTGAAACAAAATCCGTGTACACCATTTTGCAGTATTTCGGCAAATAAATCTTTTAGTGTTTCTTCAGATTCACCGGCTACATAACTACTTGCCGAATCTGGCCGAAGTGATAATATGTTTTCTTTTCTAAATGACATATATATGTGTTGATTTAATATTTTAATTTTTCATTTTCATCCCACAGCCCCCATGAGGTTCCAGCCCAACCTTCATCATGCATTTTCCAAGCCTCATCAAATGAGGAGAAATAAAACATTTTTATTTCGGCATGAGCTGCCCATGTTTGTGATTCCACAAAGTAAAGCATTTGATTGGTTTCGTTTGGCACAGCTTCTCCAGATACATCACCTTTACTCGGCCATCCTGTTTCTGTAATCATTATCTCTTTACCGTTTGAGATGGCTTTTGTTTTATTGTACATTTCTTGCAAGTATAATCCTGCATGTTCAATGTTGGCTCCTTCCCAAAAAGGATAACCATTAATGAGTACTTTATCTGTTGCCTCTACCAGTTTTGGATGGTTGATGTATTCATTGTAAATATCAACATAACACACGGGAACTCCCATAGCATTATTTTTCACATGCCTGATGTAATTCAATATTGTCTCTTCGTTTTGATCACCTCTGAACAACACTTCATTTCCTACACAGGCAATATCCACATTCCCTTCTTTTAGAAGACGAATCAATGAAGTTATTTCAAGGTTATTTTTTTCACTGTCTTTTCCAATCCATGCACCCATCATTACTTTTAAACCCATTTGCTTTGCCATTTTGGGTATCATTTCATGCCCATTTGTAGAGGAGAATACGCGTATCCATGATGTATGATCTGCAAGTACTTTAAGTCTTTTTTCTATTTGCTCCTCAGTAATTGCATCATCTGGATTTTGGTTTTCAGAATAGGGGGTGAAACAAATGCCATGCATCTTTTTTTCAAAAGTCTCCTTGAATTTTTCAAGTATTGCTTCCTTGCCTAAAACGTCAATATCAATTCCCGTATTAAAATAGGTGGGATATTTTTCGAGTAATTTTAATTTGGATAAGCCCTTTAAATCAATACCAGCAAACACACTGTTTATTCCGGAACCACTTGGCTTTGGTGCTTTTCTTTTGGCTATAAGATCCCTTACTTCTAATGCTTTAGTTTCATCAATGTCATAATCTTTCATGGCCCAAATAGCAGTGAGTGTACCTATTATTGGAATGCCTACAAAGAAAATTCTTAGCCAAAACATGGTTTCTTCAGTTTGTGTAGCAGCGTTCGATTTAAAAGCTACCAGAGAAAGAATTAAACCACTTAATAAACCGGCAACTGCAGTTCCAAACTTTACCATCCACCAATAAATGGCACCCAAACTTCCTTCTCTTCTTTTGCCCGTATTTAACTCGTCTATATCAATTACATCTGATGTCATTGACATCATTAATGTAAACAAACTACCTATTCCAAAAGAAAAGAAAGGTAATGCAAAAAGAAACAGATAAGGTTTGCCCGGTACAAAAAGCAGATACAATAAAATATAACCGAAGATTGATATGCCTTGTGAAAAAAGGAAGGCTTTCTTTTTTCCAATTTTTTTAGACATTCTGGCTACAATTGGTATTACCAAAAGTGTAGTAATTATGGCGCCTACACTTCCAAATAATGTTGGCCATAATCCAAAGCCATTTTCATTTCCTTTAAACAAATAATATTTTATAATAAAGTAAGAAAAGCCGGCAGTGGTTTGAAAAGCATTAAAAATTAAAAAAGTTGCAATACAAATTTTCCTAAACGGTTTTATTTCAACGGAAGCTTTTAGCCCCTCTTTTATTTCTCCAAAACTATTTAGTATGCCTTTCAAATCAATTGGACTATAGTTTTCATGTAATGTGGATTTGCTGGGAATAAAGAATGCGGGAATAGCTGCTAGAATGGCACAACCAATTGCAACATATATTGAAAGGCTTCTAACAGCAGAATCGCTGGAAGGAAACAAACTCGTGTCGGCCATAATTACCCAAAACCACGGTGCAATAACCCAGGCTAATTGCCCTATAAGCTGAGATGTAGCCATAATACTGGTCCGCTCATGAAAATCTTCACTCATTTCATATCCCATAGCTACATAAGGAATACTAAAGATGGTAAGGCCAGTATAGAAAATTAATGAAACACCTAAAAAGTAAATAAAATTATAAGTAACTCCATCTTCTGCATATAGCTGCCACATGAATGCAAACGAAATTCCCAGAATAATAGCACCTGCCAATACATATTGTCTTCTTCTACCCCATTTTGATTTTGTATTATCACTCACATATCCCATGATAAGATCTAATAAGGCGTCATAAAATTTTGGTATGAAATAGGTCAAACCAAGTAATAGTCCACTAAAACCTAATTTTTCAACTAATATAACAGTGAAAATCCCCAGCGCTGCTGGAAACATTTGATTGGCAAGCATACCTAAGCCAAAAGCTATTTTTTGACCTATTGGCACTTGCTTGATATTGCTAGTATTACTCATATAACTGAAATTTTAGTTGATTTAAAATTACTTTTTTATTACAATTGTTTGAATGGCTTTTGCACTTATTACTGTGCTCACTCTTTGGTTGTTTATGGAAATTTTACAAGCTTTTTCTTGATCACCCGGATTGAACAACACCACAGCTATTGACCCATCCGGATTTTGCGCAGCAGTAATTTGTAAACTACTGTCTGCATTTGTATATCCAATTCTTATAGCACCAGGTCTGATGAATTTACTAAAATGTGAAAGTGTATAATAGAGTGGAGTAAAATATACTTCATCAGTGGCAGTATCTACAATAACAGGAGCTGTACACCAGTTTTTAAACCAGTTTGGTCCTCCTTGTTTATCCAACACCATATTCCAATCTATCCAACCATCTACCCTATTATTTAAGCATCCGATGATATCCCCGGCGTATCGAAATACAGGTGCATATTTTGGATGTAAATATTTCTCTTCTTCACTTGCCCAATCCCAACCCCAATCAGTGGCTTCTTTACTCCAGTACCAATTGTCGTCTTTCCAGTGTGGCACATCAGCATCAATGCATGCCTCTGTGTTGATGATATATTTATGTGGTGCTTTTTCATAAGTATGTTGCAATGATTCGGAAAATACATCATAAGTACTAGCATACCAATGTACTGCCATTCCTGAAAAATATTTTGCTGATGCTTCATCTGCATACATTACATCGGCCCATTGTTTTAATGCATCTCCACGGTTTTGATCATAGCCCAAAATCTTGACGGCAGCATGTCCATTTTTTTCAAGATATGGCCCAAGAAAATCTTTTACAAAGGCAGTCATTTCTTCGGGAGTAAAATCCATACTTTCCCAATTCTTTCCATTACCTAAGGGCTCATTTTCAACTGTAATTCCCCAAATGTCAATGCCTTCTTTTTTATATGCATCCAAATATTTAGCAAAATATTTAGCCCAAGTATTGTTGTATTGTGGTAATAATTTACCACCACGCCAATCATTATTATCTTTCATCCAAGGTGGTGCTGACCATGGAGATGAAATGATTTTAAATCCTTCAGAGGAAATTTTCATCGCCTCTTTGATGATGGGTATCAAATCTTTTCTATCTTCATCGATGGTAAAACTATTTAAGGCAGTATCGCCGGGTACTGTAGCATAGGCATAATGGTGTGTGGAGAAATCGCAGGAGTTAATATGTGTTCTGGTAAGAGAATATTTTGCACCATCGTCTCCAAAATAAGCTTCCAAAATTTTTGTTCGATTGGCTTCACTTAGTTGATTGAGCAGGGTAGCTGTAGCTTGTGTAAATGAACCCCCAAACCCAGTTATGGTTTGGAATTTTTCGTTTGTGTTTATTGATATTTCAATTGGATTTTGAGCGGTAGATTCTTCTCTTATGGGTGTCAAAGCATTTCCAGCTGCGGAGGTTTCAAAAATTTCCACTCTATAGTTTTCATTATTTGTACAACTCAATATTGTAATCATTATGATAAATGATATGATTAAATGTGATAGATTTTTTTTGAAGAAGTCTTTAGTCGATTTCATACTAATCTAATAATTTTTTTTGGGGTATTAATACATCAATCCAAAGCAGACTATCAAGACCTTTGTATGTTTTTGAAATTGGTCTACCATTTCTAGTCAAGTTTTTAAAAACACCTTCATCAACCATATTCCAAAGAGCATATTTTGCCTCTGATTGTATGTTTATCAAACCAAAATGATTTTCTGAGTGCATTGGATTAGCACTATTTTTCCAACTTTCATCAAATGCTTCAAAATAAAAACAACTAACATTATTTGCATTGGACCAGTCTCTCATTAAATGATAATATTGTGCAGCTTTATACTCATCCACAGCCATGGAACCTTTAGGGCCGTAAAGTTCATTGCAAACAGATGCCCAGCCGGTTTCTCCAATATGAACGGGCTTTTGTACACCTATTGATTTCATATAAGATACAACGCTGTCATATTGAGCTACTGCATACAGTGCTGCACGATTTATAGCAGCATCAATTTGTTCTTTCTTATTCAAATTTTGCTCTGAAGTTTTCACACCCCAAAACGCTGGATTGTAGTGTGTATCATGCATGGGGTAGGTATGTACAGATATATAGTCAACAGTTTGTATAAGTTTGTTCAATGCGGTTACATGATATTCACTTCCACCACCACCCCAGGAAGCAAAATTGTCAGAACTTGTTATCCATAAATCTTTAGGCAATTTGTTTTCCTTTTTCAGGGTTTGTAAATATGTTACCCACTTTAAAATAATATCTGGTGTTACATAATAACCTGTTGCCCAGTTTACCATTGCTTCATTGCCAACGGCAATAATTTTTACAATATCAGGATATTGATTTGCCAACTTTACGGCGGTGGCAATTTCTAGAGCATTTTTCTCACTTTCTTCCGAGTGTATTGGAGGAATATTCGTCCAAGCATTTTTACAATCAATCCAAGCCCCCATCATTACATACATTTCAAAATCGGTTGTTTCTTTTTTTAGCTCCGCAATGGCTTGAAGTAAGTTATTAATTTCAGGTAAAAAAACATTATAAGTTCTTAATAACTTAATGTTTAATGCAGATAATATTTTTAAATCTTCTTTTATTTCAGCTACTGTAGGTGTTACATCTCTTGTGTTTGTTCTATATCCACCATAGCATATTGCCTGATAATTTTTATTGCCCAAAATTTCAGCAGCCGTTTTATCAACAGTACTTTTCGGTGATATGCTACCGCAGGAGCAGGCAATCAAGCAAATGAATGATATGGATATCAGTCTGATCATGATCTCAAAATATCTGCATTGATGTGTACGATTACAGTTGTTATCTCTCCTGTTCTATGATAGATTTTTGTACTAATGTCTGCATTTAAAGTGTTTCCTTCAAATGATTCAATTGTACCATTGGCATGATGCACTTCTATTTTATTTTTTGTTGCTTTGGTATAAACAACCGGCACCTGGCAAATAGAAAATGCCAAACTGTTTTCTGAAACCATTATCTCTTTTATGCTGCCATCTGAAAGTACAAAACTGGCAGTGCTATTATGCGTCAAAAATTCGGAAGCAAACAAGAGTTGGGGCTCAAATTTTAGATTGCCATCTTTTAATTGTATGCCCAGCTCTGCTATGCGGCATAGAATGTCTTCTTTAACCTGACCTGTCATACCCGGCTGCTGTGCACCTTTATTGAATGGTGTATGAGAATAAGGAGTAATAGGAAATGCGCCAAACAATTGCGGAGACTTATGAACACCAATGCCGGCTTTTACATCATAATACTGATCAATGAGTGTGGATACAATATCAGCATCGGCATTTTGTTGAATGGCCTGTAAACAAACTTCTACAACTGCCACTCCCAACTTTGAAACCATATGCCAGTATATGGAGCCCAAACCTTCATAACCATAAAAAGTACCAGACCTACCAGTAAATTCTTTATGATTAAATACATCTTCAAATAGTTGTAATATAAGTGCTTTCTCCTTTGCTACCAGCAATAAATATTTTGCACCGAGGTTATTTAAACCAATCAATAAATCGCCGGCATTTTTGAAGTTGCCATTAAAATGATAATGACCATTTATATCTTTTTCAATGATGGCTGTATTTTGATCATTCAACAATTTGTTCAATAGCTCAGAGCCTTGTACTGCTGCCGCAGGAAGGGTATTTCTTTCTGAAAATTTCAGCAAAGATTTATTGGGATAAAGTATATAGCTGTTTTGATCTGCTCTATATAATGCACTCTTTTTTAAAGATTTTAATACGTCTGCATTTTCTTTTGGTGAAAGCAATCCCGAACTTAGCACGGCTACTTGTCCTTCTAACATTTCGCTGAGGTAGCCAATCTTTAAAGCATCACCCTCAAAACTCAAAAGATTATAGGCATGATATAAACCATCATTTCTTTTATTGGCCCTTATTGAATGCTCTGCAAATTGAATGGCATTGTTGATAAATGCAAGAATGTCAGCTGTGGATACTTCTTTCGTATCTGCAGTAAAGCCCTGCTCATAAATCTGTAACCTATACTTACTTCCTGCTTTGCCCAATGCGTCTGTTATATTCTTTCTGTCAATATCTGAAATAGGAGTGGAGAGGAGCGGTAAGTTGTGAGAATAAATAGTTGACAGCTCTGTAAAAAGAGCATAAAGCTCTTTTGATATAGGAATATTTTGTGCTGCAATATTTGAAAATATGGGTTGAAGAAATTTTAAAAACCTGCGGAGATAGCATAGTGTAACCATTGATACACCATTGCCCACCAATGCATTATTGGCATCATTCCATTCAGGTCTTTGTGTATTCATCCAAATGCCCGCTTCCGGAATAAAATTTGACAATTTTGAAAGCACTGTTGCCAATATTTTCTCTAAGAAATTTACACGATATATTTCACTTGATGGATTACGGAGCAATGCACCGTCGGCACCCATTTCATGCATCCTTATATGAATATTTTTTTCATTGAGGTGGTCAAATTCGATGGTGTCTTTTGGATTTTTTACAATGTCATTATAGGCTTTGATTTTGTAAGGTACATTGGCATATACAAAATTCTTTTTGGCAAACATTTTTGCAATTGAACCTGCCTCATGTTGCTCTGCAAATTCTAAGAATTTTAATAGGTAAATAATCTGATGATCTCCCCAATAGCCAATATAACTCCAAGGATTATCTGGTTCTATTGTTTCCCAGTCAAAACCATCTTTTGTAACACGATATGGATTGTAGCCTTCAAAAGTGGTAGCATTTAAAAACTTTGAAATCATGCCTTCAATAAAAGAAGGATAGGAATATGCAAGGGCTTCCCAGTTTTGAAAAAGATCACGCCAGTTTCCTTGATAGTCTAATATTTCAGATCCGTCATTTTCATTTTTGATGTTGATGGAAAATTGATTCCAAGGGCGACTGGGGTCACCATGTCTGCGGCTAAATTTTAATGGAAGATATTCTGTGGCAAGTCTTATAAAATCTGGGTTTGAGGATGATGTGGCAATATTTTTTAAATCAAAAAGTGAAAATTCATCTGCCAGCGATGCCAATTCTGATTGTGCGGTTTGATAAACCGATTTATTTGCTTTTTGAAGATATTGTAAAAAATCCTTTTTGTGTATTTGGTAATTATTGTCAAATATTCCACCACGCATTATATTAAACAATACGTTGGAAAAATGACGTGTATCATTGAGTTTATCTGCTGTAAATTGAAAGCTGTCTGCTGCACCGGTCAACTGCTTGAGCTGATGTGTGCCTGCATCAATATCTGCAAGTATTTTATCTTTTAGTTGATTGTCATTTCTAATTTGATGGGACAAAGCTGCCACGGCAGAATGATTTTGATTCAAGTTGCCAATGATTAACCAATCTTTTTGTGCGCCTGCCTCAAGGGATACATTACTGACAACAAGATAACTTCCTTTTTCTCCTTTTATGTCATCTTCTTGATGAATATGTTGATTTAGTCTGAATGCTTTTAATTGTGTAGTAGAAAGCAAATAGACTGCATTGTCCAAACCTAAACTCCAGGCAATATTTGCTTTGAGCGCTTCTGCGGGTTCAGCTTTATCTACAATGATCGCACTCAGTGCAAAAATGCCAAGACCCACAGCAGGCAGTAGTTCTGATCTTTTATAAGCATCTGCCAGATTGCTGGTTTTTGTTTGTAAATCACGTGGTACACCAGCGGGAATGATGTTTTGGAAACCATCTACTAATTTTACTTCAATGGATTCATTAGCGTTATTCAATAATCTGGATTGCTTTACAAAACCAAATAGATTACTGCTATTCCATTCGTATTGAAATGTGAGATTAAGGTCAATATTTATTTCTTCGAAAAGTACCTTATTCGTCCATTTATTTTGATAAATATTTCTGGTAATGCTATATCTGCCTTCACCTCGATAAGAGAATGGTTCCCATAAATAAGTTGTCCCTGCTTTGCTGATTTGAAATATTGTTTTACTGCCTGTATTTTCTGCATGCTCAGTTATTTTATCATCAGTATAGTAGGGGAAGAATGCATGATCGGGATTTTTTCTTCCTGCGGAAATGCCTCCATTGCTGGATACAAACATCCAGTGATCAGAATTACTTACTATGCTCATAAAAAATGGGCGCATAGCATCGGTATCAGCTATTTTAAAAAAAGATTCGTTGTTGATTACAACTGTTTCAAGCATCGTAGTGGACATGTAAAATTAATATTCGTCAGTAAGAATTTTATTAACAAAAAGATAGTTAAGTCAATAGGTTTGAAAAACTTATTGACAAAAAAAGGAGTTGATATTTATAACATCAACTCCCAAAATATTTATAGGGTTCTATTGTTCATCATATACCCTAACATAATCAATAACCATTGATTGAGGAAATGAAGTACCTGATGTGGGAAAGCCGACATAAGTACCACCTACCGCAATATTGAAAATGAGGAAGAATGGTTTGTTATACACCCAGTCCCCTGCAAGATCAGCAGGGGTAAGGCGATTGTATAAGTAATCATCAACAAAAAAATCAATGTAATCTACACCCCATTCTACAGCATAAATATGGTAGTCTGTATCAAACCTTCCATCTGTGAGGGTATAAGCTTTTGTAACTGAATTGCCACCTGAATAACCAGGCCCATGTAATGTACCATTAATGATATATGGTTCTTGACCCCTTAGTTCCATAATATCAATTTCACCACATGCAGGCCAAGGATTTGTGGTTATATCTTCACCAAGCATCCAGAATGCAGGCCAAATACCGGGGCCTGATGGAGTTTTTAGCCTAGCTTCAATTCTTCCATAAGCTTTGGCAAATAAACCCTGTGTTTTTATACGGGCACTTGTAAATGGAGCCCCGCCAGTACCTTTATTAGTAGCAGTAATTTTTAAGTTTCCAAATCCATCATGAGAAACATTATCTGTACTACTGCTATAGTATTGCAATTCTTGGTTGCCCCATCCACCAGCACCTATGTCATAAGTCCAGTTTGTATCATCTGGTGCAGTGCCTTCTAATCCGTCAAATTCATCACTCCATACTAATTTATAAGATCTTTCTGGTAATGTTTGTTTACTTTCTTTTTTACAACTTGCAAACAAACCAACTGCACTGATTAGGAGCAGTGATTGTAAGGCAATTTTAATATTAAAATCTGTTTTTATATTTTTCATTTGAATGATTATTTGCTAAATTGAAATATTATTAATGCTTATTTCCTGAATAAAATGTTATCTAAATAAATATCTCCATTACCATCAAATTTCATCTGTATCACTTTGGTTAGATCTACAGTAGGTGTGAATGAAGTTAATGGTATGTCAACACTCTTCCAACCAGTGCCAGATGGAACAGTAAGTGTAAAAGGCACTTCCTTAGGCCCAGCACTAATTAAATACACTTTTAAACTTGTAGAATTTGTAGTGTAATAATCTAAGTGTAAGAAAGTTTTATCTGAAACATTTTGCGCTGATGCAAACTGCGTTCCTTGATAATTAAGTCCTTTATATACCAAAGTATTATTGCCTGCTATTGGCTTTTGGGAAACGACTGTTGCTTGACCCCAGTTTGGATTAAAATCAGTGCCTGCTAGATTAGTATATGTATCACTTAAAATGGATAGCACATCAGCAGAATTATATGAAGGAGTAGGCGCAGCGACTGTTGGCTCTGTAGATATTTTATGAAACAAAACATTATCAACAAAAACAGTAGGCAAAGTACCAGAAAGCACTAATTGCGCTAAATGGGCTCTTGAAGTTAATGTAGTAAAATTGCTTAATGGTACATCAATTGTAACCCAATTGTTAGTAACAAGGAGTGGGCTTGTAAATGTAAGTTCCGAAGAAGCATCATCACCTCCACCATAAACACCATTTGCACCAAAATCAACTAATAAAACTTTGAAGTTATTAGGTAAATTTGTTGGATCAGGTGTCCAAATATTCATGCGGAAATTTGTCATTTCCGTAGCATCTATAGGTTGAGATGTAAACTCTATGCCTACAAAATTTAAGTTTCTATATTTAATAACATCATCCGTGCCTGCCAGTTTTATGAAATCATTTTCTGCAGTTGAGTATAGCCAATGAGTATTCCAAGTATCAATGGGTTCATTTGGATATACATTGGAATACATCGAAATAACATTAGCTGCATCATAAGTAGGTAATGGGGCTATTGTAGCGGGTTTTATGCCTACGCCAATTCCATTAATTGTTATACTTCCTTTTGCATCATTTTCACCCAATTTTGCTGTTATCACTGATTTCCCGGAATCTAGCACAGTTATCAAACCATTTTCCGAAACGCTTGCCACACTTGCATTAGAAGAAGTAAGTGTGAAAAAATTTGCTGTAGTATTTACTACTTGATTGATACCGGATGGCAGATTTGCACTTGCTTGAAAAGTGCCTGTGCTATAAGTGCTTTCATTTTCTGCACCATTTATAACACTATCTTTTCCAAATGCGATAAGACCTGTAATAGGAGATAAGTTTGACAGATTTTCAAACTGTAGTTCATCAACCCATATTGTATAACCTCTACCATTTAATGCACCAGCAGATATATAGAACAAACCTCTTTCTGAAGTTAATTTTGACGCATCTGGAATTGGTATAATTACTTTTTGCCAATTTGTATTAGCCGGTACACCACTGATGGATGTAACGTATTTAGATTCGCCAAAATCATTGCCAAACCCAACAACACCAATATTTACAGCTTGAGATGCTCTTACATAAAAAGTAAGTGCGTTATATCCCGAAAGATCTCTACCTGTTTTACTAAAAAATGCACCACCGGCAAATGCGCCTTTAGGACTATTTTCATCAGGAACATCAAAACGCATAGCAGCTGCACTGCCACCATAAGTATCTTCTTTCACAACTTGAAATGCTTTTACGTCAGAGCCTCCAAATGCTGCATATACGAGGTCTCCTGTAAAATCATCTAAGAAAACAGCAGATGTTGTAGGAAATGTAGCAGGCTCTAAATCGGATAGCTCTCTTTTACATCCTAATGCAAAAACCAGCAGAAGTAATAAGATGAATTGTTTATTTATGTTCTTTTTCATATAGAAATTATTTGCCTATGTTTATTTGAATATATGTTCTTATTTCCCATTCATTACCATTGGGGAATCCAACTGCATTTGGATCTGGTACTGGGTTGCCATCGGGGCCTACAGTATACGTAGGTGCATATCTTGGAGAATATTTATCAAGTGTTCGATATGTACCCCTTATGCCCAAACGAGTACCGGGTAAAAGGAACCAGTCAGGTTTACCGAGTTCTGTAGATAAATCAGCAGTTAATTGTAGTGGGAAAGTTAGGTTAAAGTCTCTATGGTAATCGAATGGGCCCCAATCATTGAATCTAGCGATACCCATCAATTTCACTTTCTTGTAAATTGTTCTAATATCTCCACCAAATCTATTAATTGTTCTTGCATTGCTACCATTTGCTTGGCCATTACCAACATAAATGTTTCCTATGATTCCAAATACAGGATTTATTTTAGAAACCATTCTCAAGTTTGTTTCCCAAAGATCTAAAGCTGGCGCTGCTCCCGGGAATGCAAATGTGGTGCGACCATTAGCCAATATACCTATGGCAGCATCTTGAGTGGTTGGTAAATGTCTGTATACAAAATCAAGGCTCATGGCAAATTTTGCATCTTCTGCTCTATCATTATCCCATTCATACATCCAAGTGCCGGGTGTAGGATCATAGGTAAGTAAAATTTCGCCTGCTACAGTTTCTCTATTTATTCTAACTGAAAAAGGATCATCCTGTATATTTCTTGCACGACCCGGTGCAGGTACATCAGTTGGAATAGGGCCTTCAATAGGTTTTTGCCATAGGAAGTTTGGTGCCACTTGAATTTTACCTACGTTCACTGTAAAACCAGATAGGAAATTATACATGTTTCCACTTCCATTATCCTTTAATCTCCATCCTGTAAATGTTTTTGTATTATCAAATCCGCCATTTGCAACTAAACCCATTGCTGCTCCAGAAGCATACCATTTAAATACACCTCCTTCGTAAGTCAGTTTTACTTTTCCACCAAAATTATCATTTGAATTGATTTGATCTTGATAGATTTCATAATCACCCTTAGTACCTCTTACCACTTGGAATGTACGTCCATTTAATGGCTGACCAGCCCATAAACCACCTACTGATACACCTACTTTACCAGATTTTCTTTCTATGGCCAATGCAAGTCTTCTAGTTTTAGGTTGTGGTATTGCAATGGAGCTTTGGATACCTGAACGCTGAGTAATATCTTCATGAAATATTGAGGTAACTTGAAAACCAGCTACTTTTTTGGAGTATTTTAATAATACAGCCGGGTTAGCTCCCCACCACAATTCTGGCCCGAATGCTAATTTAAATCCGTCTAAGAATTTCTTTCCTTTTATTTCAAATCCGGATGGAGCATCGCCATTATAAATATCAATGTTTGGGCCATAGTTTGCTTCTGGGTATAGACCGAAGAAGTCACCTTCATATCCCCAATGATAGTGGCCAGTACGATAGAATCCGTTTACGTTGAAATACTTTGTATCCCATGTATAACTGGCTCTATATAATTGTACTCTATTATTTGAATTGATTTGTTGAGGCCCAGTTGGAGTGTTTACAGTTATTCTTCTACCACGATTTTCATAGAAGACTTCATCAATTGGGTTTTCAGCAACATTGCCCAATACATTAAATTGAACATTTGCAGTCATATTGGGTGCAGGTTTAGCTGTTATACCTATATTGAAAGACTGCATGTGGTCAAAACCTAAACGATTGGGATAACCTGTATTTGTAGGATTAGCTTCTTTTGGTGTAGAAATCAAACTACCACCTGTATTATAGGTAGTGAAGTTTGCTTGTAAATCACTCAAATAAACTTTCCCTTTTTGGTCTGCATCAAGTGCTGCTTTATCTCCTCTAGCCCTTAGTGCTGCATCTGTAATTTGTATATTATCAAGTACGTTGATTTGTGATTTGGCAGCCGTATTATATGGATTGAATTGATGCACTTCCTTCAAAGCATAATATGCAGCACGAGGATATAATTGATATACTCCTCTCTCATTGTTTGGGCCTTTAGCACAGATACCAAACCACTCTTCATTCATATTATTTTCACCTTTTACAAAATCATTTTGATAACCACCATTTGACCAAGATGCTACTGCATCATGCTCATCTAGATTTGTAGTTTGCCCAGTCTTCCACCAACCATCGCTAAATTGGAAAGTAAATCCACCAATACTGTTTCCTGCTTTTCCCATACCAGCTGCATTACTGTAAATTTCTTTCCAGTTATTTACCAATACTTTGGCTTGGTATTCTTGGTCTTCATTATTTGCTTGTGCATTGTAGGCATCTGAACCAAATTCTGTTAGTACAACAGGCTTATTGATTGCTATTGCTGCTTTTTCATATAAATCAGTAAAACTAATGCCCCTATATGAGTTTATACCAAGAATATCTATATCAGTACATTCTTTTGCAATAATGTCAGAGAAAAGTAGATCACCATTACAAATAGCCATTGGATGGTTTTTGTCAATGGTTTTCATTTCCTTTACTGCATCATTAAATAATTTATATAAATGATATGCGTCCTTAGTAGATTGCCTATCTTCCTGTGGCATATCTTCCGTTTCAGCTCCTCTCCAAAAAAGACCGTAGTTATTTTCATTTCCTAAAAGGAATAATAATAAGCCCGGTGTATTTTTATAGGTTTCTGTCATTTCTTTTACCTCTTTAAGCAAAAGTTCGCTTACCCTTGGATCAGCATAATTTGTATTTGGAAACCAAGCTCCACCCAATGTAAGGCCATATCTTCCAAAACTGTGATTGAGCATTGTATAAATACCATACTCTTCATAAATATATTTTATCCATTTTGCCGGAACACCAGTGTACTGACGAATTGTGTTTACACCCATATTTTTTAGCAATGGCATTTCATAATCTAATGCTGCTTTGATAATATCTGCGGGCTGATTCCAAAGGCTGTAGGTAAAATTGGTACCAATGGGAAAGTAGTCCCAGTTCATACCATTAACAATAAAATCTTTTCCATTTACTGTTAATCGGTGACCATCGGCACCATGTTTGACAGTGATAATATCTTGCTGCGCAAATAGTAGTTTTGTACTTACTAATAGACAGACAAGAAGTGACATCTTCTTCATAAAAGGAGTAATTTTTAATAACTTTATTTTATCTAAAACATACAACAAACATGGCAATGGAGCAAGGCATTACACATCAATTTAATTCGTTGCCATAGTGATTATGTGAAAGTAATTGTATGGGCAATGCTGCAATCGTTTGTTTAATATTTCAAATAATATTAGGCTGCAAACTTAAAATTCAACTATTCCTTCCGCCAAAAATTTGGCTACAACCTATCTACAACATTTATCTAATGCCCCTATTTTTGACACATTTCAACTACATCATGGGTACATCATGCATATAAAAAGGGTTTTTTTGGAGTTTGAATTATGGCTATCATCCATTCTTTTAACTGGTTTTTTACTTTTATCTTCTACATCAAATAGCCAGACTTTATTGGGCACCATCAATTCAAAACATTATACAAAATATGATTATAATGCTGGTACTCAAAACTGGGCGGCCTGCCAGGACAAGAAGGGCCGTATGTATTTTGCCAATAATGAAGGCGTGCTGGTGTATGATGGGGTATCATGGAAAATAATTCCTCTACCCAATAAAACCATTGTTCGTTTTATAACTTTTGATAAGCATGGTAGATTATATGCAGGTGGACAGGATGAGCTTGGTTATTTTGAACCAGGAGAGCGAGGACTCATGAATTACACCTCTCTATTACCTCTGCTGAATAAGCATGATCAAGATTTTGCAGACATCTGGAATATTGCCGTATTAGATGATGATGTTTTTTTTAGATCTAATTCAAAAATATTTCATTTTCATGAGGATAAACTAACACACTATGCCAGTGCCGCTGGATGGGATTTTGTTGGCGTAGATGGAAATCGAATCATTGCACAGGATAAAGCAAAGGGTTTGCTTGTATTTAGAAACGGAGGGTGGAGTACATTGATCAGTAAGGAGAACCTACCCGAAAATTTTAAAATTACAAGCATTACACCATTCTTAGCCGGTAGCCTTGTAACAACAATTCAAAGTGGATTGTTTCTATTTACACAATCCACACTACAACCCTTTCTTTTAAAAGGAAATGGTATAAACAATACTCAATATTTTACAAGCAGCATTGAAATTTCGAATGATAACATTCTTATAGGCACTTACGATAATGGCATCATACAAGCTGATAAATCTGGAAATATAAATGGTGGTTATGCTAAAGGAAATAATTTATTGAGCAATGATGTAAAATTTGTTTTTACAGATAAACATAAAAATATTTGGGCTGCTTTAGACAATGGTATTTCCTTTATTGGATGGAATGAAGCAGTAAGAAAGATAAGCCCAAATGTGTTTAATGGTGCGGCAGGATATTCGAGTGTATTGTTCAGTAATCAATTGTATTTTGCAATGGCAAATGGATTGTATCATTTACCTATACATACAACTGATGACATAAGCCAATATGATGTAGCTCCTACAAAAATGGCAGATGGCCTTAGCTGGCACTTAGATACCTTAAAGAATCACCTGTTTTTGGGTACAGATAAAGGACTATACGAGGTTGTAAATAATAGTATCACTCAATTGGACGGAAGCTCAGGCTATTGGATGGTGAAGCCAATGGCTCACAATGCAGCACCATACAGTATTGTGGGAGGCAATTATCAAGGTATTTCTTTTTTTGCTGAAACTAATAATGGATTTCAAAAAACTTCCTCACCAATACATGTCAATGCTTCATCACGCTTTGTCGTATATGATTCCACCTTGAATGTGGTGTGGGTTTCTCATCCATATAGAGGTATTTATAAAATTAATATAAAAGACAAATCTGTAAAAGTTTATACTGCTGAAAATGGATTGCCTTCTAATTTGGATAATCATGTGTTCTCAATAGCTCGTCAAACAGTAGTGGCCACTACAGCAGGCATATATATATATAATATTTCGACTAACAGGTTTGAGCCATCCCCTTTGTATGAAAAAATATTTGGAAAAATAAGTATCAGATATATCAATAACGATGCGGAAGGAAATCTTTGGTTTGTGCATGAAAAGCAGTTGGGTATGGTGCGGAAAGATAAAAATGAAATCATCTATATTTCTGAGCTTACCGGAAAAATATTAAGTGGATTTGAAAATATATTTCCCCTAAACAAAAAAAATATTATTGTAGGTAGTGCGGATGGTTTTTATCATATCAATTTTGAAAAGTACACTGCAAATGCTTACAGGCCAGAAGTATTTATAAGTAAAGTATTAGCAAAAGGTATCAAAGATTCTTTGTTATTTAATGGTTTCGAAATAGTGAATGATTCCAATCAACTTGCAGAAAGCAAGATATCTTATAAATGGACTTCCTTTCATTTCGAATATGCATCTGCTGCCTTTGAAACTGCCGACAATATGGAATACAGTTTTATGTTAGAAGGATTTGATGATGACTGGAGCAGCTGGGCAAAAACAACTTTTAAGGATTATACCAATATCCCTCCGGGTAATTATTCTTTTATGGTGAAATCCAGAAATAATTTGGGTGCTGAATCCACAGCAGCTATATATGCCATAACAATTTCGCCAGCATGGTACGATAGCTTATTGGCATGGATTGTTTATGTATGCTCCTTCTTTTTTGGAGTTTATTATTTTTGGAAATGGAGAGAAGCTACACTTAAGCGTAAGCAGGATATGAAAATCATTGCGCAGCGAAAAAAATATGAAGAAGAACAAAAACAGATTGGTACTATGCACCAGCTAGAACTGGAGCAATCTGAGAAGGAAATGATTCGCATACGCAATGAAAAATTAGAGGCTGAAATTGAGTTTAAAAATGCTGAGTTGGCATCCACAGCCATGAATTTAGTGCAGAAAAAAGAGTTTCTTGTAAAGTTTAAGGATGAATTAAACAAACTAAAGCAGCCACAGGCTTCCGGCCTTGGAAGTGTTGAAACTGCTGATATAAATAAGTTATTAAGAAGCCTGGCAGAGCAATTGAACGAAGGTGATGAATGGGAACAATTTTCTTTGCTCTTTAATAAACTGCATAGAGATTATTTATTAACACTGAAGAAAAAATACCCAAGCATAACTGCACACGAATTAAAACTTTGTGCTTATTTAAGAATGAATCTTTCTAGTAAAGAAATTGCACATCTTATGAGCATTTCAGTGCGTGGTGTAGAAATAGGAAGGTATAGATTAAGAAAGAAATTGGAGATACCTGCTAAGGAGGATTTGTTTCAATTTTTATTGCAAATAGAGATGAATAAACCAGATGAAATAAAATAAAAATTAACCGCACTTAATATTTCTTGTCTTCCATAGAATCCAAAATATTGCGATAGCTAACATATCTTTCTACGGCAATTGATTTATCATAAACGGCAGCTTGTATGGCACAGCCCGGCTCGTTCGTATGAATACAATTGTTGAATTGACAGTTGTGAAGTTTTGACCTCATTTCAGGAAAATAATGACTCAGTTCTCTCTGGTCTAAATCTACAATACCAAATTCTCTAAGACCCGGACTGTCTATGATTTTGCCACCACCTGGCAAGTCATACATTTCTGCAAATGTGGTTGTATGCATACCCTTGCCGCTCCAATTGCTTACTTCCATCGTTCGGATAGATGTGCCTGGCAATGCAATGTTAATAAGTGTTGACTTACCTACACCGCTTGGGCCACTTAAGAGGGTTGTTTTATCTTGTAATAAATTTAAAATATTTTCTATGCCTTCTCCCAGTTGAAATGATGCCAAATGCACCGGATAGCCCAATGGTTCATATACAGATTGAATATATGCTGCAAGCTGTTTTTCTTTCTCTCTTTGCACATCAATTTTGTTCAAAATAATTTGTGCAGGTATATGACTTGCTTCGCAAGATATCAAGAAGCGATCGATAAATCCTGTAGATGTTTTGGGTTCACGCAGGGTGGCAATTAATAATGCCTGATCTACATTACTGGCCACAATATGACGCTCCTTATGCTGCTGAGGGCTGCTCCTTACCACATAGTTATGTCGGTCAAAAATTTCAGTAATGATCATGGTTTGCTCTGCTGTATCTTCTGGTTCAATATTTATCCAATCCCCAACAGCTATTGGGTTTGTACTGGTAATAGCATCTAACTTGAAAACACCTTTAATTCTTGCATTAAAAAATTTTGAATCTTCCGTTTTTACTACATACCAACTACCTGTAGATTTATATACAACTGCCTTCATGATTTGCACGAAGATAGTAGGATGGGATAACTAAATTTTAGTATGTTCAAAATGCAATATAAAATGAGCAATAAGATTTGAAATAGGTCAAATCTATGTCACGAAGGAGCGTTATTTTTGTCCCATAATCTTAAAGTATAATTGTGTCATCAAATTGGTATTATAGTCTTAATAAACAATCTCCATCTGTAAGTTTTAAACAGGCTACCATCAGTGGGCAGGCACCTGATAAGGGTTTATATTTTCCAACGCAAATTCCGAAATATGAAGCTGGAAAAATGAAAACAATGCTGCGCTTATCCAAAGAAGAAATTGGATATGAAGTGATGCGTCCATTTGTGGGCGATGATATTCCGGAACATATATTGAGAGAAATAATTGCTTATACCGTTGGGTTTCCTTTTCCATTAGTTGCACTGTCAAATGAAATATATACACTGGAACTTTTTCATGGCCCAACACTTGCTTTTAAAGATGTAGGTGCCAGATTTATGAGTAGATGTCTAGGATATTTTAATAGAAATGAGCATACTAAAACAACGGTATTAGTAGCAACAAGTGGCGATACTGGCGGAGCAGTGGCAAGTGGTTTTCTTGGTGAAGAATCCGTAGAAGTTATTATTCTATACCCCAAAGAAAAAGTAAGCCCTGTGCAGGAATTGCAACTCACCACTTGTGGCCAAAATATTATAGCTATAGCAGTGGATGGCAATTTTGATAGCTGCCAGTCCATTGTAAAAAATGCATTTGCTGACACTACTTTAAACACCATATTCAAACTAACATCAGCAAACTCTATAAATGTTGCCAGGTGGCTGCCACAGCAACTTTACTATTTTTATGCACTACAGCAGTGGATGCATGATGATGCCCCGGTAATTGCTGTGCCAAGTGGAAACTTTGGAAATATATGTGGAGGCATTTTAGCAAAAGCATCCGGACTACTGGTAAAACATTTTATAGCAGCTTGTAATGCGAACGATACGGTGCCTACTTTTTTTGAAACCCATCAATATAAAGAAAAGCCTTCTGTTGCTACTATAAGTAATGCAATGGATGTAGGCAACCCCAGCAATTTTATTAGAATACTTGAACTGTTTAAAAGTGATTTTTCTGCTTTGCAAAAATGGGTAAGTAGTAGCAGTATTAGTGATGAAACCACAAGAGTAGCTTTATTTCAATTGTATAGTCAATACAATTATATTGCTGACCCGCATGGTGCAGTAGGCTTTCATGCGTTAAACGAGTATCTACAAGCAAATAAAAATAATAAAGGAATATTTTTAGAAACTGCACATCCGGTCAAGTTTCCGGAAGTGGTATCAGATACGATTCATCAAGCACCTCAAGTGCCCGAAGCTGTGCTACACCTTTATAAGAAAGACAAACAAAGCATATCCATGCCGTCAGAATATCAATATTTTTTTGATTGGATTTTTTTTGGTATAATACTACTAAAATAAATTTTAATAGGGATATAAAATGATAAATGAAATGAAAGAATATTTAGAGATAAAAAATAAAAGAGAATATTTAAATAAAATTCCAACTAAAATTTTTTTAGAATTAATTGATTTATTTTATTTTATTGATCCAGAAAATAAAGAATTTATACAAACAACCACAGCTCAAATATCTAATAGAAATAAAATGTTTATTTATAGTTTAACAGAGCAAGAAACTTTAAATCTAACTCCAGCAGAGAGAGAAAAGGGATTTAATTTAATTGATTTAATGAGTACTGGTAGATTTTTAAAACAAGAATTTATTTTAAATGAACAAGATAGAAATAATTTTGGGAAGAAAATAAATTATTTAAAAAAAATAATATCAAGTAATGAATATGTAAAATATCTTGAAGATAATTTATTGAACATTGAAAATAATATTATAAAACCAGAATTTTCTCAATTAGCAAATACAGATTCTAGAGAAGTTTTTGAAATATTGTTTGATGTTATAGTTAGTTTGTCAAAAAACAATCCAAAAAATTTAACAAAAGAAAATTATGAAAATAGTTATTTAAATAAAAAAATTGGATTAAACTGTTTTTCTGAAGAAAAAAAGATTTCTTTATCTTCTATTTTTTGTGGATTTATAGATGAATTTTCTAACAATTATTTTCCAATATTTAATCACAAAATTAATAATTTAGAAAATGGAAAATATCAACTACAAAAAATTATTTTAGATTATTTTAATAATAGAAATCAACAATCTCTCTTGGAAAATTTAAAAATACTAACTAAAAATAATTTAGTTAATGGTATTCAAACAATAGATAGTAATGGAGAGAAAAAAGTAAATGGAGAACAAAAAGGCAATGTCATACCTATAATGTTAAATAATAACTCATCAAAGATATATCTATGTGAGGGGGTTGCAACAGGAATTAGTATATCTAAAATGTTATCAACAAAAGAAAATATAATTTCTTGTGTAAATGTAAAAAATTTAGAACATGTAGCAAAAGAGTATTTAAAACAACAAAAAGAAGTAATATTATGTATAGATATAGATAAACCAATTTTTAAATCAAATAAAATATTTCCAGGAGCTGGAGCACAAATGTGTTATAATATTAATAAATGGATAAAAGAAGCTGAAAATACTTTTTCAATCAATAGACTTGCAATAATAACGCCATTACCTTCTGAAGAAATATTTTTAAATTTAGATTTAAAAGATGTTCCATTTAGGGATGATGGATTAGGTATTACTACATCAGGTGAATTATTTAGGATAAAAGATTTCACAGGAGGCAAATTAAGTGATTTTAATGATTTAGAGAGATATAGTAATGTTTCAGAAAATGGTTGGAAAATAAAAGAAGAGATCTCAAAAGAATTACAACAACCTTTATTTTACAATAAAGAGCAAATCCAAGAAAATTTATTAAAAAAACAACTGGATGAGAAAATATTTGATTTAAAAGTATATGGTTTTTTAACAAAGGATAATATGGATTATGAAACAACAAAGAAACTACCACTTATTAATTGGAATGGTAATGAATTAGATTTGAAAGATGATGATTTAAAAAAAATTATTAAAGTTTATATGAATAATGGAAATATTGAAAATGATTTATTAAAGACATTAATATCACTAAATTTAAAAGAAAATAATATATTAGAGGATGTTGCGAATAAAATAAAAGATGAAATAACAAAAATAAAACAATTAGATATAAAAGGAATTAAAAATAAATTGGAAAAAGAATATAGAGTTTTATAAATAAAATAAGTTTTTTTGTATAATGAAAAAGGAGAAAAAGATGTCAATTAATTCAAAACTTGTAATAAATAATGAAAATTTTTTAGAAAATGTTGCTATTATATTAAAAGCAATGAAAATAAAATATAATAAAGAGGTAAGTGAATATCTTAAAAATTTAACAAAAAATACAGTGGATAATTTTTGTGAAAAAAGTAATAAAAAAAATTTTGAAGAATTTAATATTCCATTAAACAATAAAGATTTTGTAAAGGTGAACCAATATTATAATGAAATTCAAAAGATTTTACAAGCTCAATATCAAAAGGATAACTCCTATGATAAACTAATGAAAGCAGTGGAACAACCAATAAAACTATGTTTTACTTTAATTTTAAAAAAATCATTGAAATTTATAGAGCCAAAAATTGAAAATACCAATTTATTTTTAGATGATAATAATAAATTATTATCATCATTTTTTTCATTAATTGGTTCAACTGCTCAATCTGGGATTTTTGGTTGCTATATGGGAGATAATGCTAAAAGTTCTTTATCAATAGGAGAGAATATAAAGGAATTGAAAGAAAAATCAACTTATATTTCTTTTAGTCCATCAAAAGAAAATGAAGATTTATTTTTAAATTCAGGGATAAAATCTCAAATGTTTTTTCAAGAACAAGATTGTGATAATAAATGGGAAAAAATTGATATTAAACCAAATAAAATAAAAAAAGAACCAGAGTTAGAAAGATAAAACCAATATAATTTTATAGGCTTAAATTATTATGAAATAATCTAAGCCTTTTTTATTATTTTTATTTTAAAAATAATTTCATATATTTTCTGATTGAAGTAGTAGAAACCCCACCAGCATTTTTATAAATATTAAAACAAGTTAATTCAATATTTTCCTTTTTTAATTTTAAGATTGCTTTTAGAATTTTAATTCTGGTTTCAATAGATCTTAATTCATCCTTTGTTTTTGGTAATTTGTGTTTTTCTAATTGTAAATCTTTTAAAATATTAAATAATCTTCTATCTGTTTTTTGAAAGAATTTTTTCATTGAAGATTTTTGAATATTATTTTCTGGTAAATTATAATATTTATCTTCATTTATTAGATTTTCCCCAATGGAATACAATTCTTGATTAAATTGGTTATCATTGTTTTGTTGCTCTGAAATGTCATTATCATTGTTAAATATATTTTCACTTGATTTTTCTAGTGGTGTGTCATGATAATTATTATTATTATTATCTAAATTTACTACTGATGACCAATCCCAGTCTAAATTATCATTAGTGATCTTTTCATCAATATTTTGTTTCTCACTTTCATTCTTAGATTCTTTAATTTGTTGTTGTGGTTTTAATTTTAATATTTCTTTTGCATTTAAAACATTTTCTTTTAATAAAATAGATTTTAAATAATTTATAATGTTTTTAATTAATTCACCATCTGATTTAAATTTATTATCTATTAAAAAAAATTGTTCATTAAATAAATTAAAATCATAAATCAAACTTTTAATCTTTTTGTATGAAATATCTTTTCCAATAAATCCATATAAATAGAAGTTATGAAAATGTTTATCCAGTAAATATCTAAATTCATTTTTATAATTTAAATGTTCAATATTACTTAAGTATTCATTAATTAAATCCACATCAACAAAGTATTCATTATTAATTTTATTTAATCTATCAAAATACTTTAAAATTAATTCAATTTTTCTTTGAATTAAATTAAAATCATCGATATTTATTATTACTTCATTGTCATTAATATTTTTAATATAGTTTTGAATATTAAAATCTTGAATCATTTCTGTTAATAATTGTTTTGTTTCCATTTATGTTTT
>ERZ650309.72-NODE-72-length-47286-cov-6.077936_pt1 | contig 47286 bp, 43 predicted proteins | sample MGYA00376245_ERZ650309 | MGnify/ENA primary metagenome ERZ650309 (study PRJEB26733, sample SAMN07839294) | wastewater metagenome | biome: urban; feature: wastewater treatment plant; material: waste water | place: USA: North Carolina | collected 2016-04-26 ... | reverse complement strand
GTAATCTGCGTTTTAATCAACTGGTAGACGGTATGGATAATACTGCACCCGCTCTAAACTTTTCTGTAAGTAACATTGTAGGTCTCACAGAGTTAGATGTGGATAATATGGAACTATTGTCTGGCCCTTCATCCGCATTGTATGGTAGCGGCGGTCAAAACGGTACATTAATCATTACTAGCAAAGATCCATTCAAATATCAAGGTGTCAGTTTGATGGTGAAACAAGGCGTAATGCATTTGGGTGATTCAAGAAATGATGCATCATTATTCCAGAACTATGTATTAAGGTGGGGCCAAAAAGTATCAGATAAATTTGCTTTTAAAATTGGTGCAGAATATTTAAAAACTGACGACTGGGTAGCAGATGATAAAAGCAATCTTGCACGTAATAATGTGTTGAGTAACTTAAAATCTGGCGACCGTAATAGCGATCCAAATTATGATGGTGTAAACGTATTAGGCGATGAAGCTAGTGCAAGCTTAAATGGTGTAGCCTTAGGTGGAATTTTTGGACCTGGTAATGCCAGACTTGCTACCGACATTGGCACATTAGCTTCTTTGGGGCTTATCAATCCATTAGATGGTTTGGACGCAACAGAGCAAGGTACAATAGTAGGTTATTATGCTGGCAAATTAGGAGATCCTAATTTTGGAGCTTTACCTCTTTTTGCCACTGGCGTTATCAACGGTACATATAGAAATGCTGATGGCTCAGAAATTTTAGTTAGCCGTACAGGTTATGATGAAGAAGATATAGTAGATTATAATTCTTATAACTTCAAAGTGTCTGGAGGCCTATATTACAAATTCACCAATACGCTAACTGCGTCTCTTACCGGTAACTGGGGAAATGGTACAACAGTTTACACTGGCGCTGACAGATACAGTATAAAGAACTTTACGATGGGTCAATATAGGCTGGAATTAAAAAACAAAAACTGGTTTTTAAGAGGTTATACAACACAGGAAAATTCCGGTGATTCTTATGCCTCCACACTTGCAGCTCTCGGTGTAAATAATACCTGGAAAGATAATGCTACATGGTTTGGTGAATATGCAGCCAATTATTCTGGTGCTGCATTGGCTGGCGCTGATCCTGCTTCTGCACATGCTGCCTCAAGAGGTGCAGCCGATGTAGGAAGATTAGTACCGGGTACAAAGGAATTTAATGATGCTTTCAATACAATTATTAATACGCCTATTAGTCAAGGTGGTGCCCAATTTGCTGATCAGAGTGACCTTTGGCATTTTGAAGGACAGTATAACCTGAGCGAAGCAATTAAAGTAGTAGATGTACTTGTAGGTGCTAACTACAGAACCTTTATTTTAAATTCTGAAGGTACCATCTTTGCAGATACAGCAGGAAAAATAAATATTGGTGAATATGGTGGTTATCTACAATTAAAGAAAACCATTTTTAATGATGTTTTGAATCTGACTGCTACAGGTAGGTACGACAAAAATGAAAATTTTGAAGGCCGTTTTACACCACGTTTTGGTGCAAGCATAAAAGTAGCTAAAGACAATAATATTAGGCTTTCATTACAGCAGGCATATCGATTCCCAAGTAACCAAGATCAGTGGATAAATCTTCAAACTCCGGGCACCATTTTAATTGGTGGGTTACCTGGTTTTGGTGAATACTACAATTTTGAAGGCAACCCAGTATTTACTGCAGAAAGTGTAGGTGCAGCAAGAGCATCATCTGATCCTACAAAATTGCAACAAGCTGAATTTACTCCAGTAAAGCCTGAAATTGTAAATACTTTTGAAATAGGTTATAGAGGGCTTGTATCAAAGAATTTCTTGATAGACGCTTATTTTTATAGTAGCAAATACACTGATTTTATTGCCCGTGTGGCTGTAGCTAGAGGTGTAAGTGGTAATCCTGCTACAAGCGCAGTAGAAGTATTGAATCCGTTTACGAGTACAAACTATTCTTTCGTAACAAATAGCCCGGATGATGTAAAGGCAATTGGTTGGGGTTTAAGTATGGAATATCGCACAAACGATGGTTTTAATATTATGGGAAATATTTATGGTGATGAACTGCGTAATGTTAAAGAAGGATTAGTAACTTTTTTCAACACACCAAAATTGCGTTTCAATCTTGGTTTTGGAAATGCTGATGTGTATAAAGGATTAGGCTTTAATATGGTGTATCGTTGGCAGGATAATATCAACTGGGAAGGCACATTTGGTAGTGGAGATATACCATCATTTGGTGTAATGGATGCCTCTATCAGCTACAAGCTGCCAAAGACCAAGCACCAAATTAAAATAGGTGGTCAAAACTTATTTAATAATTACTATCGCAATGCATTTGGTAACCCTTATGTGGGTGGTTTATACTATATAAGCTTGGGTTATAACGTGCTTTAAATTATTTATTGAGCATTTGAAAAACCCCGCTTAGTGCGGGGTTTTTCTTTTTTAACGTATCAAATTCAGAAACATGCTTAAATGACAGTAAACTACATTTAATTTTGCAAAATGCATTTTGGCAGATATATCAAAACCCTTTGCTTAATTTTTTTGCTTTTGTTTTCTAAGAGTTATGCTCAAACTAATATCATACAAGGAAATGTTATAGATAAACAGAGTGAAGAGCCCATACCATTTGCAAGTGTTCGTTTACAAATTAGAGGAAAAGGAGCATTAACAGATACTTTAGGTCATTTTGCTATTGCATTATATCAATGGCCAGCAGATGATACATTAATCATAAGTAGTGTTGGTTATTTACCACGCTCCATACCATGCTCCAAACTTAAAGATTCTTCCTCTATTGACATTCTTTTGGAAGTGGCCCCACCTGTGGTTTCAGCCGTGGTGAGGGTTAAATACAACCGCTCTCTTTGGTTTTGGCGGAAAATTATTTCAAAGAAGCCTGTTAATGATCGTAAACATTATGACAACTTTAGCTACGAGGTATATAATAAATTAGAACTTGACCTTAATAATATTGACATCAATCAATTGGAGGATAATAAATTACTAAAACACTATTCCTTCATACTGCAATATGCGGATACTTCTTCCGAAAAAACGCCATACTTACCTGTGTACCTTACAGAAACATTGAGTGATTATTATTTTCAGGATGCTCCAAGAAAAACACGTGAAGTTATAAAAGCAAACAATACCAGTGGTATAGACAATGAAAGCATTATCAAACAACTGGGAGCCACCTATCAGAATATAAATGTTTACAACAATATACTACCCGTTTTTGATAAACAATTTATAAGCCCGTTACACGAAAATGCAGATAATTTTTATACTTTTAAGTTAGCAGATACACAGTATCTTGGTGGTAAAAGATTAGTTCATTTATTCTTTACACCTAAGAGACCAGGTGAAAACACATTTACCGGAGATTGCTGGGTACATGACACCACATTTGCCATACAGAAAATTACTATGCGTCCGGCCATGGATGCTAATATCAATTTCATCACTGGATTATCTATGATACAGGAATATAAATTGGTATCTGATAGTGTATGGTTTTTATACAAGGATAAATTTGTGGCGGACATATCACCGATAGGTAAAAAAAACATTGGCTTTAAAGCAAGAAAAACAACTACCTATAAAGATGTTATTTTTAATAGTGAGTTGGTAACAAAAATTTTATCTGACAACAAGTCAAATGAAGAAATAATATTATTGAAAGAAACCGGCACTAAGCCGGATAGTTTTTGGGTAGATAACAGGCATGAACCTCTAAATAAAGATGAGAAAGCAGTATATGCCATACTAGATACATTAACAAGAGATAAGAAATTTATTCATACCAGAAATACTATTAATTTTTTAACTACGGGTACAAAAGATATTGGCAAATTTCGTATTGGCCCCTGGTACAATTGGATTACAGGAAATGCTTATGAAGGCACACGTGTTAGATTTGATCTTACTACAAATAGAAAATTTAGCGATCATCTTAATTTGAGTGCTTTTGTTGCTTATGGATTTACAGACCAGAAGCCAAAAGGAATGTTTCAAATTAAATATTTGTTTAAAAGAGAGCCATGGACAGTGCTGAATGTTTCATTAAAATCTGACCTGGATAATGGGCAAGTTTTTTATGACCAATTAGGTAGTGATAATGTTTTTGGATTGTTATTCCGCAAACCAAATATACCCTTTAAATTTCAACGTGTTGAAGAGCAAAAAATTGATTTTTATAAAGAAGGTTACAATGGCTTTGCATTTGGCTTGAGTACATCTCACAAACAATACACCGCCTTACTCAACTTGCCGGAGGCCTCATTATTCCCGACCAAAGTTGGAACCGCTTTTAATAATTTTGAAACTGCAATAAGATTTCGATATGCCTATCAGGAGCGTAAAATTGAAGATAATTTTTTAAGAATAAGTGGTGGAAGTCTCTTTCCGATAGTCGAAGCAAAAATTGCTAAAGGATGGCCCGGAATGATGGGTAGTAGCTATGCATATACAAAGGCTGATATTTCAATTTCAGACTATTTACCGGCTGCTCCTTATGGTACATTTTATTATAACTTATTTGCGGGAAAAGTTTGGGGCACAGTACCATATCAATTGTTAGATATTCAACCGGGCAATGAATGGTATTATTACAGCAAATATTCTTTCAATTTGATGAATCGGTTTGAGTACCTTACGGATAGATATGCAGGTTTCAATGTAGAGCATAATATAGGCTCCGGTATTTTCCGTTGGTTTGGATTTACAAGGAAATTAAAGTTTAGGCAATTCTGGAATGTAAAAGGGGTAGTGGGCGATTTGAGTAATCAAAATGAGCAACTCAATTATGTGGGAAATTATCCATTTACACCGCTGAACAATAGACTCTATTTAGAAGCAGGAACAGGAATAGATAATATTTTCAAATTTTTTAGAGTTGATTTTATTTGGAGAGTTCTTCCAAGGCCATTGCCTGACAATAATGTACAAAGATTTGGTGTTTTTATGGGCTTCCGTCTGAGCTTATAAATTTGCTTCTTTTGAAATTTCTTTCTCTTTGCGCCACCACTTAATACCAATAAAAGCACCAATAGCAAGTGGTGTAAGCATGAGATAAACAATACCTGCATTCAAGCCTTTTGCAGGCCCTTCTCCCAATTGGGAAGCAGTTTTTGTACAAATGGAGCATTGAGCATATCCTGCATGCATGAGCAGAATGCACAGCGCAAATAGCAAGAATATTTTTTTCATAGGGCGTAAAGTTAATAAGATTGTATTGGTTTCACTATTTTGTGCAGGCATTATGGGACAAAGAAGAGATTTTATCAAAAAAGTCGCCTCCCTTGCAGGCGTATGGGGTGGGGCATCCCTTTTTAATGAACTACTGGCTTCCTCATATTCAATCAATAATAAATCAGTAGCACATTTATCTCCAATACAAGTTGCAGAAGAGGAAGACTATTGGACAATGATACAGCAAGCATATACTGTAAATCCTAATATCATCAATCTTAATAATGGCGGAGTTAGTCCGGCCCCAAAAATTGTACAAGAAGCGGTGGAGCGGTATAATAAATTGAGTAATGAAGGGCCTTCCTATTTTATGTGGAGAATATTAGATATGGGTCGTGAACCTCTGCGTCAAAAATTGGCCTTACTGGCCGGATCTACTGATGATGAAATTGCCATTAACAGAAACTCCACAGAGGCTTTAAATACAATTATTTATGGCTTACCCTTACAAAAAGGGGATGAAGTAATTGGCTGCTTGCAGGATTATCCAAATATGATACAAGCCTGGAAGCAAAGAGCACTGCGGGATGGGATAAATTACAAACAAATAAGCTTTAATTTTCCTATAGAAAATGATGAAGCCATTGTATATGCTTATGCAAATGCTATCACCCCACAAACTAAGTTAATCCATATTACTCATATTATTAACTGGGTCGGTCAAATAATGCCTGTAAGAAAAATAGCAGAAATGGCACATGCAAAAGGCATCGAAGTATTGTGTGATGGTGCTCACTCCTTTGGATTGTTGGACTTTAAAATACCAGATTTACAATGCGATTATTTTGGTACAAGCCTACATAAATTTTTAAGTGCACCTATAGGAACTGGTATGCTTTGGGTTAAAAAAACTAAGATAGAAAAAATTTGGCCATTACTATGCAATGATAAACCCCAAAGTGCAGATATCAGAAAATTTGAAACGATGGGTACCCGAAGTTTCCCAATAGAACAAGGTATTGGAGAAGCCATTTTATTTCATGAAGGTATTGGTGCTGCAAGAAAGGAAGCAAGGATTCGGTATTTAAAAAATTATTGGGCCAATCAAGTAAAAAATTTGCCAAGGGTAAAATTACATACCTCCCTTTTAGATGCTCACTCCTGTGCTATTTGTGGTATCAGTATTGATGGTATGAAACCTGCAGCATTTGATGCAGCACTTTTTAATGAGTATAAAATTCATACGGTTGGTATAGAATGGGAAAATATACATTGTGTACGCATCACCCCACATGTTTATACCAGACTACAGGATTTGGATAAGTTGGTGTATGCAATTACTAAAATTGTAAGGCAATAGCTCTACTTAATAAAATGTATGAATCTATATTGGGGTATCCTTTTCAAAGTAAAACAGCATATTTATTTATACCGATTACTATTTTCTAAAATAATTTTTATCGTGAGAAGGGCAGGATGCACCCCTTGTATCCACACATGATGAAATTAACGCAGTGGCAACAAAAAGAAAAAGGGCGGCGATTAAGAATTTTCGCATATTTTTTTATTAAAACGCAAAAATAAGTGGAATATTTTTTTTCAAAAATTTTTTTCAGCACCAAAAAAGATCTACGGTAGTGCAAATTTTTTATCAGTTACGAATCGATAATCATTGAGGGTTAGTAAGAATGCTTTCAAATCTGCCTGTTCATCCTTAGTTAAATCAATGCCGGGATTATCTCCACTACGTAGGAATATAGGTTCAATATTTGGCGTTTCTTCCATCAAATAAACATAATGATTAATTACTTCATCCAAATTATTGATACTGCCATCATGCATAAATGGTGGTGAAAAAGCAAGGTTTCTCAAGCTGGGTACTTTAAACTTGTAATCATCCAATGGATTTAGTGTCACCAAGCTTCTGCCTTTATCTTTATACCTAAAATTGATAGGCACCCCATTATTTTTAAAACTGTAATCTGTAAACAATGGCTCCTTGTGACAGCTATTACAATGCTGTAAAAAAATATTATACCCAGTTTGCTCCTGTGTTGTAAAAGATGACTCACCCCTTTTTACACTATCATATTTTGCATTATCACTTACACACATCAACATAAACTGGCTAATTGCTTTTAAAAAATGTGCGGTGGAGATGGTATCATCATTAAATGCTTTTTTAAATAGCGGTTTATATGCAGGAGTGTTTCTAACTTTTGCTAAAACATTTTCAAGCGTTTCATCCATTTCCACAGGGTTTGTAATGGGTGCTATGGGCTGAAGATCCAAATCAAATATACCTCCATCATGCATAAATGTTGGAGACCATGCAAGGTTTGTAATAGCAGGTGCATTGCGGGTGCCAAATCGATTATAGATACCATGACTTACTTCATGACCATGATGAGTAAAACCTGAGGTTTGTATATGACAACTTGCACAGCTAATGGTATTATCTGCAGATAACATTGGATCATAAAATAATTTTAACCCAAGTTGAAATCCTTCATTGGTCAGTTGATTATTGTCAAAGTCATAAATAGGATTAGGAAAATATTCTGGCTTTGGAAAATCTATGTATTGCTGTTCATTGATGCTTTTGCCGCAGGCAAAAACAAGCAGAGAAAGTATTAATATGATGAGATATTTTTTATGCATAGGTTATCATATTCAACAATAATTCATTAAAAGACATTTTGATGCAAATACAAAAATTAAATTGAACATCAGCAAAGTCTTCAATTGTAAAAGTATGTCAGATTTTTTGTATTATTTAAAATTTGATTGAAAACATAGTGCCGATAGAAAATTATTCCTACCTTACTTATATTCCATAATGCATGAAAACAAAAAAAATATTAAAATGACTTGGAAACTTTTTATGACACCCTATCCCACATAAAATAGAAATGAAAAGCCGCATGCATATTCATTATAAGTAATATATTCAGATATAGAACCACAAAAAATTCTCCCCAAACAAGTATATCTTCATATTAAAATAAAATCATTGGCTTCGTCTCATTATTTTTGCAGTATTCCAAAAATTTTTCTCAATCAGATTTTATGACCTGGAAACAAGTTTTTATTTCATCAGTAGGTAAAAAAATTGTTATGGCCCTTACGGGAATTTTTTTAATTACCTTTCTCCTTGTGCATGTAAGTATTAATGCCTGTGTATTTGCCGATTTATTTGTAAATGATGATGGCGAAATGTTTAATAAAGCAGCACATTTTATGGGCAGTACTGTACTTATACGCATCATGGAAGTTGGGTTGTTTGGCGGTATCATATTGCATATAGTACAAGGTTATTTATTAACCTTGGAGAACCGCAGTAAACGGAGCGTGGGTTATGCCATAAACTATGGCAATGGCGGTAGCAAATGGTATAGCCGTAGTATGGGTTTATTAGGCACACTAATACTTATATTTTTAGTTTTACACCTCTATCATTTCTGGACGCCAGCCCGCTTTACACATGTTGGCCTTGAAGTACCGGTTGTTTATAATGGAGTAGAAATGCATAATATGTTTTTACTCATGAAGACCACTTTCATCAGTCCTATTGTAATTGTGGTGTATATAATGGGATGTGTATCTTTAGCATGGCATTTAGCACATGGCTTTCAAAGTGCATTTCGCACCATAGGTGTGCACAATAAAAAATATAATACACTCCTCATATCATTAGGTTATGGATTCTCTGTAATAATACCTTTTTTATTCATATTAATGCCATTGTCTTTTCATTTTGGATGGATTGGTTGATGAATAAAAAAGACTATTTATGGTCAATTCGTTCTACAAACACTTATCATACATTATCTGTTATACTAAGCAATAAAAAAGAATAACATGCTGGATGCAAAAATTCCATCGGGGCCATTAGACCAAAAATGGACACAATACAAAGGCCATTGCAAACTTGTAAATCCTGCCAACAAAAGAAAGTTGGAAGTAATTGTAGTGGGTACCGGATTGGCTGGTGCTTCTGCAGCTGCCGCTCTTGGTGAACTGGGTTATAAAGTTAAAGCCTTTTGCTTTCAAGATAGTCCACGTAGGGCACATAGCATTGCCGCTCAAGGCGGAATAAATGCTGCAAAAAATTATCAAAATGATGGGGATAGCGTTTATCGCCTTTTTTATGACACCATCAAAGGTGGCGATTATAGAGCAAGAGAAGCAAACGTGCATCGCTTAGCAGAAGTAAGTGCCAATATCATTGACCAATGTGTAGCCCAAGGTGTTCCTTTTGCAAGAGAATATGGTGGCTTACTAAGCAATCGTTCTTTTGGTGGCACACAGGTACAAAGAACTTTTTATGCCGCAGGTCAAACTGGTCAGCAGTTATTGATAGGAGCTTATCAAGCATTGGAAAGACAGGTTGCGCTAGGCAATGTAAAAATGTACACCAGACATGAAATGCTTGATATTGTAATGATTGATGGAAAAACACGAGGTATCATAGCAAGAGATTTAAAAAATGGAAAATTAGAACGTCATTTTGGCCATGCTGTTTTATTGTGCAGTGGAGGTTATGGTAATGTATTTTATTTATCCACAAATGCTATGGGTAGCAATGTAACCGCAGCATGGAAAGCACATAAAAAAGGTGCATACTTTGGCAATCCTTGTTTTACACAAATACATCCAACCTGCATTCCCGTAAGTGGAGATCATCAGAGTAAGTTAACCTTAATGTCTGAGTCGCTGCGCAATGATGGTAGAATATGGGTTCCAAAAAAAGCAGGAGACACAAGAAAACCAAATGACATACCAGAAGAAGAAAGGGATTATTATTTAGAAAGAAGATATCCTGCTTTTGGAAACTTAGTACCTCGAGATGTAGCCAGCCGTGCAGCAAAAGAAAGATGTGATGCAGGATATGGAGTAGGAAGTAGTCGCCAAGCAGTATTTTTAGATTATGCTGCTGCAATAGAAAGATATGGAAAAATTGAAGCCGGAAAAAAAGGTTTAGACAATGCAAGTAGCGATGAAATTATAAAAATGGGTAAAGAGGTGGTTAAGGCTAAATATGGTAACCTCTTTGACATGTATGAAAAAATAACCGGGGAAAATCCTTATGAAGTACCGATGCGCATTTACCCGGCCGTTCACTACACCATGGGTGGCCTATGGGTGGATTATGAACTGATGACAACAGTACCGGGGTTGTATGCACTGGGTGAAGCAAACTTTAGTGATCATGGAGCAAATAGACTGGGAGCAAGTGCCTTAATGCAAGGTTTAGCTGATGGATATTTTGTAATTCCTTATACCATTGGCAATTATCTTTCTGAAGAAATACGTACAAATGCCATTTCCACAGATCATGAGGCTTTTGTGGCTGCTGAAAAAACTGTACAAGAGCGCATTGAAAAATTGATGCAGATCAAAGGATCACAATCAGTGGAAAGTTTTCATAAGCGTTTAGGAAAAATAATGTGGGATAAATGTGGCATGGGGCGCAATGCAGCAGGATTGAAAACTGCTATTAGTGAAATTCAAGCACTGAAAAAAGAATTTTGGTCAGATGTGAGAATACCCGGTGATATTAATGAAATGAATCCTGAATTGGATAAAGCAGGTCGTGTAGCAGATTTTATTGAACTAGGTGAACTGATGTGTATTGATGCATTGCAACGTGAAGAAAGTTGTGGTGGTCATTTTAGAGAAGAACACCAAACTCCCGATGGAGAAGCTGAGCGTCACGATGAATCTTATATGTATGTAGCCAATTGGGAATTGAAAGCAGATAGCACTTGGCAGCTACACAAAGAGCCCTTGATTTATGATGAAGTAAAACCTAGTCAAAGAAGTTATAAATAATAATTATTAGCAAATTCTATTTACAGTATGGAACATTATACAATGAATCTCAACCTTAAAGTATGGCGTCAAAAAAATGCAACAGCAAAAGGTGGTTTCGAAAACTATTCTGTGAGTAATATTTCATCTGAAATGTCATTCTTAGAAATGTTTGATGTACTCAATGAAAAACTCATTGCCGAAGGTAAAGAACCAATAGCTTTTGACCATGATTGCCGTGAAGGTATCTGTGGTATGTGTTCTATGTATATCAATGGAAAACCTCATGGACCATGGCAAGCTACTACTACCTGCCAACTGCACATGCGTGCTTTCAAAGATGGCGATACCATTGTAGTAGAACCTTGGCGTGCCAATGCATTTCCGGTAGTCAAAGATTTAGCTGTAGATAGAGGTGCCTTTGATAGAATCATACAAGCAGGTGGATTTGTGTCTGTAAATACAGGCAATGCAGTGGACGGCAATGCCCTTCCCATAGAAAAAGACAAGGCAGATGCCGCATTCTACGCAGCTGCATGTATAGGATGTGGGGCTTGTGTGGCAGCCTGTAAAAACAGCAGTGCCATGCTATTTCTAAGTGCTAAAGTATCTCACTTAGCTTTATTACCTCAGGGTGGTCCGGAAAGGAGAAGCAGAGTTGTAAATATGGTAGCACAAATGGATAAAGAAGGATTTGGAAGTTGTACAAATACAGGTGCTTGCGAAGCTACTTGTCCAAAAGAAATATCTATTAGCAATATAGCTAGACTAAACCAGGAATATCTTGCTGCCAGCCTTGTGAGTGAATAAATACTATTCCTCATTAGCTCATGCATATAAGTGAGCAAATACAAATTTTTGAAAAGTCTTGGATTTTCCAAGGCTTTTTTTGTTCATGATAATTAATATTAATGATGGTATGTATTCGGAAAATTTCCTACATCTTTAACAGCAACAATTCTTATATTTGAATTAGTCAATTATTTATGCCATTACATTTGTATTCAAGTAGGAGCGTTATGAAAAAAAGTCAATTTTTACTGCTGATATTTTTGGTGATAACATTGCCAAAAGGATTTGCACAACAAATTTATTACAGTGAGCCCGATAGAGATGATATTAGATCTATCAGTTTTGAAGTGGCGGGCAAAACAGGAAGCAATTATCTTATTTATAAATCTGTGCGAAACAATAAAAATTTGTTTGTATATGACAGTGAAATGAAGTTGATTGCAAAAGAGGAAATGCCTTATTTGCCAGATCGTATCATTAACTCAGATATCATAAATTATAAGGACAACAGTTTTTTTATATATCAGTATCAAAAGAAGAACATTGTTTATTGTATGGCAGCCAATTTAGATCCATTTGGTAAAATTATTGGCGAGCCCATTCAATTGGATACCACTGAAATAAGCTTTTTTGCAAGCAACAAAATTTATAACCTCATAACCAGTGAGGATAAACAATCAATAGCTATTTATAAAATTAACTCTAAAAATCAGACTAATCTATTACTTACAACAAGTGTTTTCAATGCGGATCTCCAACCAATTGCACATAAAACATGGCATATACCCATGTTGGAATATAATGATTTTTTAGCGAGGTTTGATTTAGATAATAAAGGGCAGATGGTTATACTAAAAGCAAATGGTAATTCACAAAACGAAAGCATTAAACAAATCTCACTGATTACCGCAGACCCCATGCAAGATTCGCTTTTCATCACAGAAATAAACATCAATGATGTATTTCTGGATGATATACATATAAAAGTGGATAATGTAAATAATAACTATATTATTTCATCATTTTTTAGTCGACAAAAAAGAGGTTATCTAGATGGAATATTTTGTGCTATTTGGAGTAGAAATGAAACTAAGTTGATGAATGTTACCATAACCCCTTTCAGTCAAGATTTGCGTGAAAATGCTAGAAGCGAAGGCAGTACAAAGACTGCGTTTAATGATTACTATATACAGGATATCATCATGAGAAAAAATGGGGGATATGCCATTATAGCCGAATCTGTTTATTCAAATAATAGAAATACCAGCCCTTATAACCGCTGGGACAATATGAATGGATATTCCTCCTGGACTTCCAGCGATGTTTTTTTAATAACCAATGGATATAGAGGATATTATCCCTGGTGGGGAACAAACCCTGCGCTGATGCAAAGTACCCGTTATTTTGCAGATAATATTGCTGTATTATCATTTGATTCATTAGCAACTATGACATGGGGTAATATTGTACATAAAAGTCAGTATGATGATGGTACAGACAATGCCATTGGTTTTGGAATCTATAAAACCAATTCCAATATTCAATTTTTGTACAATGAGTTTGAAAGACGAAATCAGCTGCTAAGTCTTCAAACAGTAGATACACAAGGATCTGTAGAAAAAATGCCAACACTCAGAAACCTTGATAAAGGTTATGTTTTTATGCCAAGATATGCAAAACAAACTGGTGCTAAAGAATTAATTATACCTTGTATGTATAGAAATTTCATTTGTTTTGCACGAATTGTATTTTAAAAAATTAATTCGTGGTATCAATTTTTCGGGAAAAATCTATCTTCTCGTTTCTTTTATTAATCATAGTTGCTGGTGTATTATATGCACCAGTTATAAATAAAGCTCCACATTTAATCGTCCTTCATACAGATGGTTTTATTTTTTATCTGTTGAATGGGCTTGCCGAATTGCCTTCAGATTTTGCCATTTTTAGTTTTTTATTTCTAAAATTGTTGACCGCATTGTTCATCAATTATATTGTTTCGGACATAAAATTATTCTCCAAAACTGCATTTATTCCGGCACTCTCTTTTCTTTTATTAAGTGCTATATTGCCGAGTTGGATGCAACTTAGCCCGGCATTTTATGCATGTATTTTATTATCATTGATTTATTATTCATCCGTCCGATTATACAATGCTTTAAAGCCTCAATCCGCTATTTATAATCTGGGGCTGATTACTGGCAGTAGCATATTGCTTTACTATCCTATGCTACCCACCATACTAGTAGCATTCTATGCACTTTCTGTAACCAGACCATTTAAAATGTCAGAATGGTTTTTATTGTTGATGGGCTTATTAACTCCACTTTACTTCTTATTGGGTTATCTTTTTTTAACGGATCAGTTGGCATTGGTTCATAATTGGTACACCATTTTTACAATTGCCCCTGTATTGGATAAGGAGATTCAGACAACAGCCATTGGGCTTTCAGTAGCTGCCATATTCATAGTTTATGGCCTCATTCTGGCAGAGCAAACAAGTGCACAGTATAGCATTCTTTCCCGCAAAGCAAAAGCAATTCTCTATATTAGTTTTCTTGCTTTTATGCCAGTTGTTTTTTTTATCAAGGATAGTTATCCTCATGCTATTCTTTTGCTCACAGTGCCAGGATCAATTTTGCTTTCTTATTGCTTTTTGCAAATAAAAAACAGGTATATCACTGCGTTAATATTTTGGATATTGGTTGGTTTAACAATCTATATTCATTGGGGCTTTGGTAAATAAAAAAGAGGCAATTATCTTCGTGCCTCAATTTGATATCATGAAGTTTGGTATAGTAGTATTTCCAGGTAGTAACTGTGATCGTGATATGCAGGATGCACTACAGTATGATCTGCAAAGAGAAGTCACTATGCTATGGCATAAGGACACAGCATTACCGGGCTTCTCTACTGACGATTGCATTGTACTGCCCGGTGGTTTTTCTTATGGCGACTATTTAAGATGCGGTGCAATTGCAAGATTTAGCCCCATGATGCAATCAGTCATTGAATTTGCATATGCCGGAGGCAAAGTGTTGGGCGTATGTAATGGATTCCAGATTCTTTGCGAAAGTGGTTTGCTGCCGGGTGTTTTATTACCAAACGGCCACCAGCAGTTTGCCTGTAAAAATGTTTTTTTAGTAAATAAAAATGATCAATCTATTTTCAAAATACCCATTGCACATGGAGATGGCAGGTATTTTGCAAATGATGAGGTATTGTCAACATTGGATCAAAATAATCAAATACTTTTTCATTATTGCAATCCATCCGGTCAGATAGATGCAGCATCTAATCCGAATGGATCTACTAACAATATTGCAGGTATATGCAATGAGCAGCGAAATGTTTTTGGTATGATGCCCCATCCGGAGCGTGCTACCAATAGTTTGCTCGGAAATATGGATGGATTAAAAGTATTTGAGTTACTTGGATTAAATTAAAATGGCACCATTTAAAAAATTAAAATAAAGAATGCACACATGAAACAGATCATCACAATTTTTGCCCTTTTTATTGGGCTATCTTGCACACAGGCGCAAGTTGAAAATCCTGTAAAATGGACTTTTTCTACAGTGAAAAAAGCTGATAAAAAATATCAACTAATAGCCACTGCCACTATTGAAGGTGAATGGCACCTCTATTCGCAAAGCACTCCGGATGGTGGTCCCATCCCAACTTCATTTAGTTTTAATAAAAACCCATTGGCCACATTGGTAGGAAAGCCAATTGAAACCGGTAAACTCATCACAAAGCACGAAAAAGTTTTTGGAGTTGATGTAAAGTATTACAACAATAAAGTTGTCTTTACACAGGACATTGCTTTGAAATCAAATGTTAAAACAAATGTGAGTGGGGAAATTGAATTTATGGTTTGTAATGATGAGCGTTGTCTCCCACCAAAAACCATCAGTTTTGATTTCAAAATTCAATAACCCAAAACCCCTATATCATGTTGAATAAAATTTTCAAGCTACTTTTTAGTAGCTTTTTCTTGTTTTTTGTTCATGCAGTACATAGCCAAAATACTGAGGCAGATGTTCAACTGAATACTACTGCGGTAAAATCGGGTGATAGCATTGTTTTCAATATAAAAATATCCCTCAAACCCGGCTTAAAATTGTTTTCATTTAATAAAATAAATGATGAAGATGCATTTGTTTCGGAAATTATATTTGATACCAACGAAATTGCTGACTATAAACTCAACTATATTGAATCTCAAAATCTGCAAACCATTTCAGATACAGCGTTAGGTGCTATACATTTTTTTACGGACAGTGCCCAAATAAGTTTTTCAATGCCTGCGGAAAAAGTCAAAGGAAAATTAGTACAGGGCACCCTGAATTGGCTTGGCATGCTTACCGATGCATTTCCAAGTGGCACCGTTTCTTTTCAAGCAGATTTAAGCACTGTTTCTGCTGTTGAAAAAAATGTATCGAGCTTGAATGGCATTAACGATGACGCTTCACTTTGGAGTATTTTTCTTCAAGCATTTATCATTGGTTTGGGAGCCTTGCTTACACCTTGTGTATATGCCATGCTACCCGTTACGGTAAGCTTTTTTCTTAAGCGCAGCAAAACAAAAAAAGAAAGTGTACGCAATGCAATATATTATTCATCCAGCATAATCGGAATTTTTACACTAATCGGATTTTTAATAACCGTTTTATTTGGACAGGGTGCTTTAAATGCATTCTCGAGTAGTGCAGGTTTTAATATTTTTGTATTCCTCATGTTCATGATTTTTGGTATCAGCTTTTTGGGAGCTTTTGAAATATCACTCCCATCTTCATGGAGTACAAAAATGGATTCCAAGGCTGGCCTTGGTAGTTTTGCGGGTATCTTTTTTATGGCAGCTACATTAGTGATTGTATCTTTTTCTTGTACGCTTCCTTTTATAGGTGCACTTACCGTGCTCATCTCCAAAGGAGAAACCATAACTCCGCTTATTGGCTTTTTTGGTTTTTCACTGGCGCTTGCATTACCATTTACTGTAATGGCATTATTTCCCGGTCTTTTGAATAAATTGGCAAAATCCGGAGGCTGGTTAAATACGCTTAAAGTTACTTTTGGATTTATTGAAATTGCACTTGCTTTTAAGTTTTTGAGTAGTGCAGATTTAGCTTACCATTGGGGTTTATTAAACAGAGATGTTTACTTAAGTATTTGGATTGGTGTATTTGGCACATTATCATTATATCTCTTTGGAAAGATTCGATTTCATCATGATGATGAATTATCAAAAAATGATTACGAAGTACCCTATTTGGCTGTGCCAAGATTCTTTGCGGGGTTATCAGCTCTTTCTTTTACCATTTATCTGATACCGGGTTTATGGGGAGCTCCATTAAATGCGCTCAGTGCATGGCTACCTGAAATGAAAACACAAGAATTCAATTTATATAAACTGCAGTCTGGCCCTTCATCATCAATATCTGTTGAAAATAAGAATACCATTGCACCTGTAAAATACACTGATATTTTAGAGAGTGAATTACCCGGAGTAACTGCATTTTTTGATTTCGAAGAAGGTATGGCAGCTGCAAAGCAACTTCATAAACCAGTAATGATAGACTTTACAGGTCATGCATGTGCCAACTGTAGAAAAATGGAAAGAGAGGTATTGAGTAACAGTAGTGTGATGCAGAGACTGCAAAATGATTATGTAGTTATATCACTATATGTAGATGATAAAACCAAACTGCCAGAAAATGAGTGGACAAAATCCGCTGTTGATAATACCCAAATTGATCAAATGGGAGAGAAAAATTTAGACTTTGAAATTAATTTGACTCAATCGAATGCTCAACCTTTGTATGTGTTCTTATCCCCAGAGGGAAAACTTATCAAGAATGCAGGTGGGTATAATCCGGATGTAGACCGTTTTATCAAAATTTTAGATGAAGTAAAGAAGCCATGAGCCTGAAAGTAAGAAAGATTGAAAGAGAGGATTGCACAAGAATAATTGAGCTTGTAAAAGAGTTAGCACATTACGAAAAGGCCGCGGAACAGGTTACTGTAAGCCAGCAACACTTTGAGGAAAGTGGGTTTGGCGATAAACCGGTGTGGTGGGGCTTTGTGGTTACAGATGCTACCTTGTTTGGAGAAAACATTATTGGTTTTGCCATTTATTATATTCGGTTTAGCACCTGGAAAGGGCAACGCATGTATTTGGAAGATATTGTTATAACAGAAGCCGCACGGGGCAAAGGTGCAGGTAAACTTCTGATGGATGCTTTGATACTTGAAGCAAAAGAAAAACATTTTACAGGTATGGTATGGCAAGTGCTCAACTGGAATGAACCTGCAATCAATTTTTATAAAAAATATTATGACGCTGCGCTTGATGATGAATGGATAAATTGCTCACTTGAGTTATAGTGTTTATGATAGCTGTCAGTCAAAATGAATATTAATTAGAAGACTTATCCATCGTTCTTGTAAATTTGCAAATTTTTTTGCTATTTGTACCACCGGAACTATATTATGATGTATATAAATTCTGTATCTGCATTTCTCCCAAAATTTATTGCAGATAATAAATATTTTGAAAAAACCGCTGGCGTTAGTAGCGATTGGATTATTAACCGTACTGGTATTCATGAAAGAAGAAAATGTGGACCCGGAGAGAATACCAATACAATGGCATGGGAATCTACAAAAAAATTACTGACACAGCTACCAAAGAACCACCAATTTGATATGATCATTGGTGCTACATACACCCCGCATGATACGATAGTTACCTTGGCTCACTACGTACAAAATAAACTATCAATACCAAATATTCCTGTTGTAAGTATTTCTACCGCTTGCAGTAGTATTTTGAATGCTTTTGAAATAGCAATGGGTTATTTTGCTATGGGCAGAGCAGAAAAAGTACTGATAGTAGCAAGTGATCAAAACTCTGCATACTATGATGAAAAGGATAAATTAGGTGGGCTCTTATGGGGAGATGGTTCTGTTGCATTTGCGGTATCCAAAACAAAGCTCTATGAAAAAGATCTTGAAGTAACCTATCTAAAAACTGGAGGAATTGCCAATGTTTCTCAAGCTGTAAAAGCCATAAATCTACGGCCAGCTACCAGAGAATTACAAATGAATGCTGGGAAGGATATTTTTATGCAAGCATGTTCTTATATGAAACTTGCGAGTTTAGAAGCACTGGACATTTGTGGGCTTACAGTTTCAGATATTGATTATTTTATTCCTCACCAAGCTAACTTAAGAATAAGTCTTTATGTACAACAAGAATTGCAGCTCCCAAAAGAAAAATTAGTGTCCAATATCGAATACTATGGCAATACTGGCTGCTGCGGATTCGGCATTGGCTTAGCTGAAAAATATCCCGATTTAAAAAAAGGGGAGAACGTGTTGGCTACAGTGTTTGGTGGTGGTTATTCTTACGGTGCAATGATGATAAAAGTATAGCAACACAAAAGCTATAATTAGTACCTATTATCTGCTTAATTTTCTTGAATTGGATTTGTGAGAGACAAGCATAGAGCCTCTTTCCAATAATAGCCACATCTATTCTACTTTAAAGGTTTGAATCAAGATTTTTGAGTGGAACTTAGATTTATTGCATATTTAAAAGCAAAATCTGAGTTTTATTATACAGAATAAAAGTGCGCTTTCACCGAAAATAAACAAGCTGATTGGGAAGGCTATATAGCTTTGCAGCATGCATGAAATTAAAAATACACCTGCCTTAGAAACAATAGGGTTGAGTTATAAATATCCTGGCGGTACTGAAATTCTCAATGACATCAATTTGCTTGTGCCAGAAGGTTCTATCTATGGTTTTCTTGGGCCAAATGGTGCAGGCAAAACCACTACACTTAAATTAGTACTTGGACTCTTAAAAGGTCATAGCGGCGAGATAAAAATATTTGGTGAGTCAATGCCCAAATCTAGGATGCACATTCTACAAAAAACGGGTTCACTCATAGAAACACCCTCATTGTACGGACACCTTACTGCTATGGAAAACTTACAAGCCCTTCAGCATATTTATCGATGCAATGCAAGCAGAATGAAGCAAGTACTTAAACTGACAGGAATAGCAAATACGGGCAATAAAAAAGTTGGCAAGTTTTCACTTGGAATGAAACAAAGACTTTCCATAGCCATGACACTGCTTCATTCTCCCAAATTACTCATTTTAGATGAGCCGGTAAATGGCTTAGATCCAAATGGGATATTAGAAGTAAGAGAACTTTTACAACAGCTAAATAAAACAGAAGGAATAACGATAATCATCTCCAGTCATTTACTTGCAGAAATTGAAAAATTAGTCTCCGATATAGCCATAATTCACAAAGGAAGATTACAATTTCAAGGCACACTGCTTAAACTGTTGCAGAAAAAACAGGAAACATCTGCTGTCATGATTCGCACAGGAGATAATGCATCAACAATCAATCATTTAACAGCACTGCAATACATGGCAAAGTCAAGCCACAATCATATCCTTCTACCGGGACTGCCAGATCATGAGGTGTCAAATATTATTCAATGGTTAGTATCAAAGAATGTTGAAGTGTATGAAGTAACACCACAACAGAATGACCTTGAAAATATTTTTATGAATATGCTTCATGAAGTTTCAACATCTACCAACCAATAAACCTAAAAATCATGAATAGCTTTATCCATAATTTTCAAAGTGAATGGCTTCGCAAAAAGAAGAGCTTAGCTGCGTGGTTAGTGATAACTGGAGGCGTTTTTATACCGCTCATATCCACCATTGCAGCATTTGTATATCCTGATGAAACCATAGGTAAATATGATTCAAAATTGTTTTGGGAATTATTGTATAACAGCAATATGCAGTTGATGGCTTTTTTCTTGATGCCAATGGGAGCCATATTGACCACGAGTCTTATTACTCAATTAGAACATAAAAATAATACTTGGAAACTGCTGCACACTTTACCTATTTCATATATCAATCTCTTTTTTACAAAGCTGGTATTGGTACTCATTATGCTGATTCAATTTTTCATAATATTGAATATTTGCATTTGGATTTCTGGCACTTTACCTTGCTTAATGATACCATCTCTTCAATATCCAACAGTACAATTTCCATGGAATTATTATTTGTCTAATAGTATTGAATATTTTATAGGTCTGCTGCCAGTAATAGCTTTGCAATATGTGCTGGGCATAATGTTCAAAAATTTTCTTGTACCATTTGGGGTTGGCATGTCTTTGTTTGTGTCAGGCTTGTTTGCTTTAAAATGGAAATATGCTTATACCCTGCCATACAACTTTACACCGCTGCATCATTTTCAGCATACCGGTTCAGTCATTAAAACTCCATTGCCACTGTACAGTATTGCATTGATTTGGTTTGGTTGTATTACACTCATAGGTTTTCTGTTATACTTCAACAAGAAAGATAAGTCGTAAATGAGAAAATCATTGCAAATAGCCATACATATCAGCTACTGGCTACTCTACTTGTTGCTCTATATTCTGATGTTGTTACCTATTTGGTTATTTAGTTTTGAAAATGCATCAGAACAGTACTTTAAAAATTTTATTTCTTTCTTATTTCTGTCTCCCTTTTGGATATTGGCTTTTTGGCCAGCCTTTCTCAATTTTTATTTCTGCTATACATATCTTTTTGAAAAATATTTTATTCCAAAGAGATATGGTCTATTGTTTGTTTTATTGTTGATGGCTTGTATAGGCTCATCAGCAATGGGTCACTTATTATTATACCTGCTTCCCAATACAAAAATTTCTATCAGCTCAAACCCAGAAGGTCTAACAGCAACATATATTTTAATGATTGTAATTGCAGCCATTCATGGCATCATTGCACTAATCATTCGGGGATTTTTTCAATATTATACTGAGAATAAACTTCGTGAAATATTAAAACAAAAACAATTTGAAACAGAGCTTGCATTGCTAAAGCACCAACTCGACCCTCACTTTCTTTTTAATACACTCAACAATATTGATATACTAATTTCTAAAGATCATATACTAGCGTCAACCTATCTTAACAAGCTTTCTTCTTTGCTTAGATTTATGTTGTACGAAACAAAGGCTGATTTCATAGCATTACACAAAGAAATGGCTTGCATTACCGCCTATATAGAACTACAGAAATTACGCTATGCCAATAAAGATTTTATTCAATATGAAATTGACAGCCCAATAGAGACTTATAGCAATGCTTCAATACCACCTATGCTGCTAATTCCTTTTATAGAAAATGCCTTTAAACATACAGGCATTTCAAAAAAAAATAATTGCATTCAAATTAAGGTAACTATTAGGAATGAGCATCTCTATTTTGATTGCATAAATGAGAAATCAAAACAATCTGTTGAGGAAACATTTGTGGGTATTGGATTAGATCTTTCCAAAAAAAGACTACAACTATTGTATGAAGATAATCATACAATTACTATAACACAAAACAATAATTACTATCAAGTAAATTTATCTTTACCACTTTATGGCAATAACCTGCATCATCATTGAGGACGAACCATTAGCACAGGAGCGAATGCGACAATATGTGTCTGCATGTAATCTCCTGCAATTATTGGGAATATTTGATAATGTATCAGATGCAAAAGCCTATTTATCGAAACACCAAGTACAGCTTAGTTTTACAGATATTCATCTTGGTAGTGATTCCGGTCTCCAGCTTATTGAAGTATTACAAAAATCTACCCACTACATAGTCACTACTGCATTTGCAGATTATGCAATAAAAAGTTATGACTTGCAAGTAGTAGATTATCTTTTAAAACCGTTTACACATGAAAGGTTTTTACAAGCTGTATTAAAAGCTGAAAAGCAAATTAAAGAGAGTGAATATTCGAATGATTACATTTTTGTAAAATCTGGTACATGCACAGAAAAAATAATGCTCAATGAAATTCTTTACATAGAAGGTAGTGGTGATTATAGAAAAATTGTATTGCTACGCAAAACGCTACTAAGTCTTACAACATTTACAGAATGGGAAAATCAACTCCCATCCTATTTATTTGCCAGAGTGCATAAATCATTTATAATTAATATACAACAAATTTCTTTCATCAAAAAAGATGTAATCGATGTCATGAATAAGAAAATTCCAATATCAGAAACCTATAAAAAAATGTTTTATCATATCATTAAAATAAATAATGATTGTATAAAAATAAAATAAAAATATATGCTTACGAACGTCCATCCCAAACTTCCTATGAGAAGTAAAAAAGCAACTTTAGCGTTTTATATCCAATTAGGCTTTGCAGAATGGGGCAATCCAGATTATGCATTCTACCTCATGATTCAAAAAAATGCAGTACAAATACATTTTTTTGAACATAAATCACTCAATCCAAAAGAAAACTATGGTCAAGCATATATCCGTACCAACGATATTGAATCTTGGTATGCATTTGTGATAAAACAAAATATTGCCATTCATCCATCAGGGCATTTAAGTATGAAACCTTGGGGTATAAAAGAGTTTTCCATATTAGATCCTGACTATAACTTGATCACTTTCGGCGAAGCTGTAGAAGATTAATTTATAATGGATTCTATAATAGTTTTCTATCAGATAATCCGGCCTATATGAAGAAAATAGTAACAATTTTTTAGATTATATAAATCTTGTTGCTACAAGAAATTACAACAACTCTACATTACAATCAAACAAAAAACTATGCTTTGAAATATTTTAAAATGGATTATTATCTACGATTTGTTTGAGAAGACCTGTTTCGAGTAAGTAGAAAATAAAATACATAAATCCATCCTAAAAAAGCATGTAGGATGGCCCATATAACAGATTGATTTCTTTGCCAGGAAAGTACTATTGCTAAAACACTTCCAATACCAATACCGCCGGATGTCCAATTTTGCATACAAATTGTATTTATAATAAAAAACTGAATTTAAAATTCAAAATATGTAAGGAATGATAAAAGCTGGGATTCCAAAATGTTATTGTAAACATAAAAAAGATATAGCAGGTAAGGCGTTTTAATGAGAAATTAATAATAAATAAGCGGATAAATACATTGAAAAGTGAAAGAAACAATTTTCACCAAATCCAACATGGGCATTAAAATTTCGGACACGGTATTCCTTTTCCTCCAATAGAGTTATGAGTATAAACCAATGAAAGCTCCAACCCCCCTCTGCTCTGACTGGCAGTACGCAAATCAGATACATTTATATCATAAGAAAAGCCAATTCTTAAATCAGAAAATTCGAGGCCCACAAAAGGTATAACAGCATCACCAAGACGATACCATCCACCAGCATATATACTAGTAGGTGTCTCAATCTGAGTATCTCCAACACCCATTTGAAAAGCACCACCCAGTAATGTTTCGTTTGCACCGCCTTGTGTACTATACAATGCATTGAGGTGAAGTGTGCCATTTGAAGAAACTGGCAAAAATCCTCCAGCATGAAAAGTAGCACGTGCATTCAAATTATAACCAACTCCTGTCAAATTTTGCTGAGGTCTATTGATATGATAAAGACTTACTCCGGCATAAATATTGTCTCTTTCGGTAGCACTTGAGGTAAATAATAATCCTGCATTCAAATCAAAATAGTTTGCTTTTAATGGCGTACCTTGATTTACAAAAATTTCACTAGTTGTATTCGTAAACCCAAATGGTGTAAGCTGATCTTCAAACTTTAGTTCATCAGTATTAATGAGCATATTCGAATAAGTACCCTGTGCACCAAAACTTAATTGTTTAAATCCATCTTCATCCAAACCTTTATGATAAGCTGCGGATAAAGAAAAGTAGCTAAAATTTACAGCTCCCGCAGCACTTTTATCGGTATAAGCCATTAAGCCCAAACCAGCCAGATCATTTTCTGGAAGAGTATTTTTAAAAATTTGAAAATCAACAGAAGCAGTAGCAGTTTGAAATGCCCTATTAATAGTTGGCCATTGATTACGATAATTTGCTGCTGCCCTAAAGTCTCCATTAAACTTCCCTGTCATTGCAGGATTTAGCGTCATGGGTGATGAAAAGAATTGGGAAAAATGTGGATCCTGTGCAAATGTGATTTGACATATAAAAATTCCAAAAAAAAACAACTTAAAGCGCTTTATCATACGGGGGGCTTTTATAGATATAGTGACAATAATTTCTGTTAAAACGATGCAATATAAGGATAAATTAGTTTTGCTTCTTAGTACCAAATGCCAAATCGCCTGCATCGCCCAAACCGGGTACTATATAACCCTTTGCAGTAAGTTCTTCATCAATATCTCCACACCAAAAATGAATATCATCACCACATTCTCTAATGATATACTCAATGCCCTCAGGACAAGCAATTGCACATACCACATGTATTTGAGTTGGGGTGCCTAAATTTTTTAGGGATTCAATGGTGGTTACTAAGCTTGCACCTGTTGCAATCATAGGGTCACAGAGAATAAGGGTGCGATTAGCAACCGAAGGGCAACTGATATACTCTAACTTTATTTCAAAGCTCCCATCTCTATGATGCTTTCTATAGGCAGAAATAAAACCATTATCTGCTTGATCAAAATAATTAAGCATCCCTTGATGCAATGGTATGCCAGCTCTTAAAATAGTAGCCAATATAGGTTGACTAACTAATATCTTGCTGCTATGAATACCCAATGGCGTTTGTATGTCCTGCTCCTTCCAATCCAATGTTTTACTGATTTCATAAGCAGCCACCTCACCTATTCTTTCTAAGTTTCTTCGGAAACGCATACGGTCTGTTTGGATGCCCGTATGCCTCAACTCGCTTATCCAATTGCTCACTAAGCTATGCTGCTCACTAAGATTTATTAGCATTGTTTTCAATTATTTTTAGAAAGCAAATTTAATTTTAAAAAATCTTATTTGGATAATATATTTATAGATAAATCAATTAAAAAAATCGCAATTTGATGCATTACACATACACTGGTTTTATAAATGCATCCCCATTCATTTACACACTCCTACCAGTCAGCCACAGTCTTTCTCAATGCCACCAATTGTGTAAGCAGAATTTCCAATTTATCCAAAGGAAGCATATTGGCTCCATCACTCAGTGCTTTGGCGGGTTGCGGATGAGTTTCTATAAAAATACCATCCGCTCCGGTAGCAATAGCTGCTCTGGCAATAGTAGATATTAAAGCAGGATTGCCCCCCGTTACGCCAGATGTTTGATTGGGTTGTTGCAAGCTATGGGTGCAATCCATTATTACAGGCACACCAGTTGCTTTCATCCAAGTAATGTTTCTATAATCTACCACCATATCCTGATAACCAAATGTATTGCCACGGTCTGTCAGCATTACTTTTTCATTGCCAGTTTCAACTATTTTTTCAACTGCAAATTTCATGGAAGGACCGCTTAAAAATTGTCCTTTTTTTACATTCACAATTTTGCCCGTTGCAGCTGCTGCTTGCAGCAAATCTGTTTGTCTACATAAGAATGCAGGTATCTGAAGCACATCTACATATTGCGCAGCCACAGCTGCCTCAGCCGCACTATGTATATCCGTAGTTACAGGAAGTTTTAATTTTTCACCAGCTGCTTTTAGTATAGCCAATGCTTTTTCATCCCCCAAGCCTGTAAAGGAATGAGCACTTGTACGGTTTGCTTTTCTGTATGACGCTTTAAGGATGTATGGAATAGCCAGTCTCTCACAAATTGATTGTACATGTGCTCCTATTTCAGCCACAATTTTTTCATCTTCAACCACACATGGACCTGCTATCAAAAAGAAGCTTGAAGGATCATAAGTTTGGCCTTTAAAAATATCTTCCAGAAATTTATTCATGCAGCAAAAATAATGTGTCATACATTTCATTGTGGCATTTGGAATTTTTAGAACATTATTATGCCCTACGGGCAATGACTAAAATTTGATTCATTTCATTAGTATCATTATTGTGTTTGCACCAATTTTTTTATGTGAAAAAGAACATATTTCAAATAATCCAACATTTTCACAAAAACGCTCTAATATTGGACTTCTAAAAAATAGTTATGATTCGCATTGCCATGTTAGGTTCCGGATTTATTGGACGCTTTTATGCAGATAGCATTCAGGGATATAGAAACAAGGACAAGATTGTGAGCATCTGCTCTAATAGTATAGAAAATGCCCAAAAATTTGCTGCTCAATATAATGTACCGCATACTACTACATCAATGGAAGAAAGCATTGCACATCCCGATGTGGATATGGTTTGTATAGCACTCCCAAACTATCTCCATGAAGCTGCAGTAATGCTATGTTGCAAATATAAAAAAGCAGTCATCACCACAAAGCCACTTGGCAGAAATGGTGCAGAAGCATTGCGTATGTTACATGAGGTGGAAGCGGCAGGTATATTCAATGGCTACCTTGAAGACTTAGTTTATACGCCAAAGTTTTTAAAAGCAAAGTCCACCATATCATCTGGTGCGTTAGGAAAAATTATTTGGGCAAAAAGCAGGGAAGCACATCCCGGCCCACACAGCAATTGGTTTTGGGATAAAGAAAAAGCAGGTGGTGGTTGTATGCTTGATTTGGCCTGTCATTGTATTGAAATCAGTAGGGGATATATCGGAAAAAATATTAGACCAGTGGAAGTAATGTGCTGGGCCGATACACAGGTAAAACCTATTGATGCAGAAGACCATGCCATTGGTTTGGTAAAATATGAAAATGGGGCTATAGGCCAATTTGAAGCCAGTTGGACTTTTAGAGGTGGATTAGATCTTAGGGATGAAATAATGGGCAGCGAGGGTACCATTTTCATCAATGGATTTCTCCGAACAGGTATGGATATTTTTACAAGTAGCAAAGAAGATAAGTATGTTGCTGAAAAAGCAGAAACGAATAGTGGTTGGCTTTTCCCTGTTGGAGATGAGCTCAATGAGTTAGGTTATAATCACATGTTTATGGATATGTTTAATGCTTATGATACCGGTACAAATCCTGCTGAAAATTTTTATGATGGATATATTATAAATGCAATTATTGATGCAGCATATCAAAGTGTAGATTCAAAAAAATGGGAACCAATAATATTGAAGGAATGGCGAGGGCAGTCGGAAGCAAATCAGAAATCATCTCACATATCTTACGATCAAGACTTTTTTTTAGTAAAAGAAGAACTAACACATTATGGTGCTAAAAAACTGATTTTAAAAAATAAAAAAACAGGTGAAATAATTGAAAAAATATTGGAGTAACCAATATTCAAATATTTTAGTAAGAATCAAAACAACAATCAGATATCATCCTTGATGCTATTCTGTATATTTAAAAAAGACTACATTTTTCTAACATTAGTAAGACAATAACTTATTAATCGTACATATTGTTATCCCATGATTTGTTTGTACTTATTTATAGAATTGTAAAACTTTTTTTACACGAGTGTCTGTAGCGATCTTTTGTTATCAGCAAAAATGACCTGCAAAAAAAATATTTCTGCCCAAAAGTCCTTTTCATGCTTCCTATACATGCCAAATTGAATACAAATGCAAGGTGGTTCATTTTTCGGTTATAGTACATGGCTGGCAATCATTTTATCCGGAAAAATGGTTTTCAGCAAATCAAATCAGCATTACAACAAATGCTATTATTTACAATTAAAAAAGAAAACATGTACTACAATGAGTCATGGGCCACAAAAGGCAAATCGCAAGGCAATGCCGCAAAGGCATGGCTAGCACGCAGCGCACAACGTGCATCCGTAAATATTTACAAAACGGAAAACAGTTATGAAATGTTAGTATTTGCACCTGGTAGAGTAAAGGAACATTTCAAATTAGAAGTAAAAGGTAAAGAATTGGTTGTTTCTTACACCCCACCAGAAGGCTTTCCCCGACCTGACTGGGTGCGCAGGGAATACAGTCGTGGTGGATTTGAACGCAGCTTTGTCTTAGACAATACAATACGTTCAGAAGCAATATCTGCAAAATATGTGGATGGTGTACTGCATATAAGCCTACCCGTTTTGGAGGATTCGGTTCAAAAGAAAACAGATATAGTTATTCAGTAAAAAAACGAATAAAGTGCGGACAATGTCCGCACTTTTACATACAAAATTGACCTACATACCGATCAGATGCAATGCAACTGATGCTTCATATAAACAAGAAGGAATCAGCCGTTCCAAAACAATTTTCTGCTTACATGCAGTTTATCTGTAAAACTCCCTTACTTTTGCGGCCCTCGATTGGAGGAGAATTAAAAGAAGAAAATAATATCAAATGCCTTATTTAACTAAAGAAGGAAGAGAAACAATTTTTGCCACACATGGTGGAAGTGCCACAAACACAGGCTCTATTGAAGGTCAAATAGCACAACTTACTACACGTATTTCAGCTATTTCATCACACTTGCAGGCTAACAAAAAAGATCATTCCACACGCACAGGTTTAATCAAAATGGTAGGCCAACGTAAACGCTTACTCAACTATTTAAGCAAGCATAACCTACAATCTTATAGGTCTCTTATTGCTGCACTGGGTATCAGGAAATAGTTATACAAATGAATAAATTTTGTTTTCCCAACTGTCATTTTATTTGCGGTTGGGAAAATTTTTTTTAATAATGTTCTCACGGTTGCTGTTCCAATTTTAGAAATTCCCGGTTTTACTATCACATTTTCCGGTGTCTGCAAAACAGATATGCACCTGTCAGGATTCAAATCAAATTATCAATTTTATGTTATCACAACCTACGCAGGTATCATTTAACCTTCCTTCCGGTCAGGAAGTAATTATAGAAACTGGTCGATTAGCCAGACAAGCTGATGGCGCTGTTACCGTACGCCAAGGCAATTGTATTCTTTTGGCCACAGTTTGTGCTGGCAAAGAACCAAAAGCCGGTCAATCATTTTTTCCTCTATCTGTAGATTATCAAGAGAAATTTGCATCAGCTGGTCGCATACCCGGGTCATTCTTTAAAAGAGAAGCACGCCTTAACGATTACGAAATTCTTACATCAAGATTGATAGATAGAGCACTTCGCCCATTATTTCCAGAAGATTACTTCTGCGATGTACAAGTTTTGCTCAGTTTAGTATCCAGCGATAAAAATGTTTTGCCGGATTCATTAGCATGTCTTGCTGCCAGTGCAGCATTAGCTGTGTCTGATATTCCTATCAAAGAAATTATTTCGGAAGTAAGAATAGGAAGAGTTGCAGGAGAATTTGTTATAAACCCTTCACCAGAGCAAATGAAATCTGTAGATATGGATTTTATGATTGCTGCTACTGAGAAAAACTTAGTAATGGTAGAAGGTGAAAGTAAAGAGTGTAGTGAAGCTGACCTTGTAAAAGCACTTGAGATTGCTCATACTTCCATTCAAGTGCAGATTGAAGCACAAAAAGCTTTGAGGGAAAAAGTGGGCATTACAACAAAAAGAGATTATACAAAACCCTATCGTAACGAAGCCCTCAATGAAAAAATCATTGCCCTTGCAAAAGAAAAAATGATGGCCATTGCCAGAGGAACTACAGCAAAGCAAGAACGCTCTAATGCTTTTTCAAAACTAAATGAAGAAGTAGTGGCAGCACTTGGTGAATTGCCGGATGAGGATAAACCATTGGTGGGTTATTATACTGGCGAACTACAATATTACGTAGTAAGAGATATGATTCTAGATGATAAGGTACGCTTAGATGGTCGTTCTCATGATGTGGTTCGTCCATTGAATATGGAAGCCGATGTACTACCAACGCCACATGGTTCTGCGCTATTTACACGTGGTGAAACACAGTCCCTTACATCAGTAACTTTTGGCACTCCTTTAGATGAATTACTTCAGGAAACGGCTGCCGAAAGCAAGTACAGCAAGTTTTTCCTACACTATAATTTTCCTCCATTCTCCACAGGAGAAGTAAAAATGATGCGTGGCCAAAGCAGACGTGAAGTAGGTCATGGAAATTTGGCATTGCGCAGCCTAAAGCAAATGATGCCGGGTGAAGATTATGCTTATACTGTAAGGGTTGTAAGCGATATTTTAGAAAGCAATGGATCTTCTTCAATGGCTACAGTTTGTGCAGGTTCTATTGCACTGATGGATGCAGGTGTACCATTGAAAAAACATGTGAGTGGCGTGGCCATGGGTCTCATAACCCGTACTACTGACAATAAACATGCTATCCTCACAGATATACTTGGAGACGAAGATCATTTGGGTGATATGGATTTTAAAGTAACCGGTACAAGAGATGGCATTTGTGGTGTACAGATGGATATCAAAATTGATGGCCTTAGCATGGATTTAATGCGTCAAGCATTAGAGCAGGCACGCAATGGAAGGTTGCATATTTTGGAATCTATGTATGCTGCCATTGAGAAACCTCGTGATGATGTAAAACCACATGCACCACGCATGGTTAAATTTAAAATCGATAAAGAATTTATTGGAGCTGTTATAGGACCAGGCGGTAAAGTAATACAGGAAATGCAAAAAGAAACTGGTACAACTATCACAATAGAAGAGGTAGGCAACTTTGGTGAAGTAAGCATTTTCTCTTCTGAAAAAGATGGGTTAGACAGGGCTTATGCAAAAATTCAAGGTATTGTGGCTGTGCCAGAAGTAGGCGAAGTATATGAAGCAAAAGTAAAAACCATACAACCTTATGGTGCATTTGTAGAATTCTTACCTAAGAAAGAAGGTTTACTCCATATCAGTGAAGTTAGTTGGAAACGATTAGAGAATCTCGATGGGGTATTAGCTGAAGGCGATATGATTAAAGTGAAATTACTTGCGGTAGATCAAAAAACCGGCAAATACAAATTGAGCCGAAAAGCATTAATGCCAAAGCCTGAACAGAAACCAAGAGATACTCAAGAAGATAATAATTAATTAAATCAAAATGTACAAACCTCCCGATGATGGGAGGTTTTTTTAGCAAATGAATTATTTAAAGATTTCTTTACACACAAGAGGAGAAGCATCTGAAACTTGGATGGCTAAGCTACTTGATCTGGGGTTTGAATCCTTTGAAGAAGAAGCAAATGTATTGCATGCGTACATCCCTCAATTGGAATTTAGCCTTACAGGATTTGAGGAGGCTTTAAGGGAAAATCCGACAACATTTACAACTGAAATTATCTATCCAAAAAATTGGAATAGCATCTGGGAAAGCAATTTTGAACCTATTGTTGTAGCAGATAAAGTATCCGTAAGGGCATCTTTTCATCCTAAAAAGAATGACTTTAAATATGACCTAATCATTACCCCAAAAATGAGTTTTGGTACTGGTCATCATGCCACTACTTGGCTCATGATAAAAGCTATGCTTGATATAAATTTTTCCGGAAAAACAGTTTTTGATTTTGGAACAGGTACAGGCATTTTGGCCATACTGGCTGAGCAATTGGGTGCTCAATCCGTGCATGCAATCGATATTGATAGCTGGAGTATAGAAAATGCCCTTGAAAATATGAGTATCAATAATTGTAGCCATATTGATTTAAAGCAAGGAGAAGCACCACCTCAAAATGGAGTCTTTGATATTGTATTGGCAAATATCAATAAACATATCATATTGGACAATCTTGATGCAATTGTAGCAGCCACAGCAAAAGGAGGTTTCTTGTTGCTGAGTGGTTTACTTGCAGATGATGAAAAAGATATGAAAATGGCACTACAAAATACGGGTTTAACCTTACAGAAAATTGAAGCCAGAAATAATTGGATTTGCATACTGCTGAGCAAAGATTAATAGCTTAAAGATTGCAGTTTTCAAATTTCTTATATTTGCACTCTTTCTTAAATTAAAAATGTGGTAATCCGCTAAATAATGCAGGAAATTTTACTTGTAATCGTTTCTTACCTCATAGGCTCTATTCCTACAGCCGTATGGGTAAGTAGATATTTTTTTGATATAGATATACGCGACTATGGTAGCGGCAATGCTGGTGCTACCAATACATATAGGGTTCTGGGTCCTAAGTGGGGCACAGCAGTAATGATTGTAGATGTGCTTAAAGGGCTTATTGGCACATCACTTTTTGTATTGCTACCACAGTATTTTGATGACGAATGGACCCGTACAAATTTCATGATAGGGCTTGGACTATCTGCGGTTATTGGCCATATATTTCCAATATGGGCTGGCTTTAGAGGTGGCAAAGGTGTGGCCACTTTATTCGGAATGATTCTGGCTATTCAACCCTTAGTAGCTGTGTGCTGTGTTGGTGTATTTTTATTGGTACTTTACCTTACACGATTCGTATCCTTAAGCTCCATTTTATCAGGAGTTGCATTTGCTGTATTTATACTTTTTATTTTTAATGATGAAGTTACACTGTACAGAATTTTTTCTGTGGCGGTTGCATTATTAGTTATACTTACACATCAAAAAAATATCAATAGAATATTGAATGGTACCGAAAGTAAAGTTTCGATGCTAAAAAACAGGAACAGAAAAAGATTTCGCAGAAAGGATTAACAGGATTTTCAAGTATTACATTTCAGCTGGTATAAAACTTGTTTTCAAAATAAAAAAATTATGATTATGCGTAAGTTTCTTTTAACCATATCAATTGCTACGGCAGTGCTATCTGGATGTCAGACTAACCCGTTAACAGGTAGGTCTCAATTGGCTTTGGTTCCAAAAGCCGATATAGAGAATATGGCTCAGCAGCAGTATCGTCAGTTTCTTTCTGAAAGTAGAATAGTAAGCAGTTCAGCAAGTAAAGATGCTGAAATGGTACAACGTGTTGGCAGCAGAATTGCAAAAGCCGTCCCTTCATTATATGCAGAAATGGGTGCTTCGAGTCAGTTGCCAGATTATAAATGGGAATTTAACTTAGTAGATAGTAAAGAAATAAATGCCTGGTGTATGCCTGGTGGCAAAGTAGTGGTATATACTGGCTTATTGCCTGTGGCACAAAATGAAGCTGCACTTGCAGTAGTAATGGGTCATGAAATTATGCATGCCTTAGGTGATCATGGTCGTGAAAGAATGAGTCAAGGCTTAGTACAACAATTAGGTGGTGTGGCATTAGCAGTTGCCATATCAAATAAACCCGCCGAAACACAAAATCTTTTTATGAATGCTTATGGTGTTGGTTCACAAATTGGTATCATGCTTCCATTTAGTAGAAGAGATGAATTTGAAGCAGATCATTATGGCTTATTCTTAGCAGCAATGGCAGGATATAATCCACAAGAAGCTGTTCCTTTCTGGCAAAGAATGGGCAATTTAAGTGGTGGTCAAAAGCCTCCGGAATTTTTAAGTACTCACCCATCCGATGCATCTAGAATAGCTGAAATTCAAAAACTAATGCCGCAGGCATTAAAATATTATAAACCAATTCAAAGGCAATAAAGCCCTGTAATATAGGCTGGCATTGAATTTTATTTGGTTATTTGCAAGAATATTACTTACTTTTGCAATGCCATCACATTAAAATAAATTTTACTCCGCAAATGATAATTGGAAATCTTTTGGAAAAGTTAGAATTAAAAGATGAAAAAAATCTGTTGATTCAAGGACTTCCTTCTACTATTGAAAAATGCTTTGCAAAATTGTCTTATTCTAAAAGTGTAACACCACTGTTGCGTACAAAAAAAATAGACTTTGCTTTATTGTTTGCTGTTAATCAACAACAACTCAATGCAATTTTAAAAGAGGTATTTCCTGCGGTTCATGATAGAAGCAAAATTTGGATAGCACATCCAAAAAATACAAGTAAAATCACCAGCGATTTAAGCCGACAAAACAGTTGGAGTGCATTGCATGAAAATGATATGGAGGTTTTTTCAGAATATGCTATTGACCATGTATGGAATGCTTTTATGTTTAGAAAAAGTACAGAGGAAAACCGCGAAGAAGCTCGTCAGAAAGCTATGGAAATTGCTGCGGCAGCTTTAGCACTTGAGGAAGAAGAATAAATAGATTATTGAAATATGTAGCCGCTTGAAATCAGGCGGCTTTTTTTGTGGATACACATAAAAAATCCCACATGAAGTGGGACCAATCAATTTTTTATTTTATTTATTAGTATTCATCTTCATTAAAGAGAAAATCTTCTTGACTTGGATAGTCTGGCCATATATCTTCAATGCTTTCATACATTTCTCCTTCGTCATCTAATTCCTGTAGATTTTCAACCACTTCAATTGGTGCTCCACTCCTAATGGCATAGTCAATTAATTCATCTTTTGATGCCGGCCATGGTGCATCTTCTAAGTAGCTTGCTAATTCTAAACTCCAAAACATTGTTTTAAAATTTTGCGCAAAAGTAAGTGTTGAGTTGGATTAAACAAATGGAGTTTTGCTAACTGCAATTTTTGTAATTGAATTTTACTGGAAAGCTGAGGTTTAAGTAAGTTAAACTCCTAACAACAATTCAAAAAGCACAATATTTAATCAGCCAAATATTAAGTTCAATCACTTGTCTTTATTGTCGTTCAACATTTCATGAAAAATACTATTGCAAAATCTATATTAATTTTTTTCACAAAGGAAAATCGAATATTCTGTTAGAAGTTCTACTCCAAACAAATAAGTTTGCCAAAGTTTATAACATTATGCTTACAGCAAAAGGAATTCAAAAAAAATATGGTTCTGTTGAAGTGCTCAAAGGAGTTGACCTAAACATATTGGATGGCGAAATGGTAAGTATAGTTGGGTCTTCAGGAGCCGGCAAAAGCACTTTGCTACACATACTCGGCACGCTTGATCAAGCAGATAGTGGTTCCATCATCATACACAATACTCCTTTATTCAATCTTTCCTCAAAAGCATTGGCGTCATTTAGAAATAAGCATATCGGTTTTGTATTTCAATTTCATCATCTATTACCAGAATTTACTGCACTTGAAAATGTGTGCATTCCTGCTTGGCTGGCTGGTGCATCAAAATCTATAGCAAAAAAAAATGCATTGGAATTACTAAATGAATTGGGCCTTGCTCAGCGTGCAGAGCATAAACCCGGAGCAATGAGTGGAGGCGAACAGCAAAGGGTGGCCATTGCCAGAGCTTTGATCAATAAACCCGATATTGTATTTGCGGATGAACCAACAGGGAATTTGGATAGTACCAATGCCCGTGATTTGCATAGCATATTTCTTAGTTTACAAAAAAATTACGGTCAGACTTTTCTTATCGTTACACACAATGAAGAGCTTGCTGCATTGAGTAATAGAACGCTCCACATGAGGGATGGTCTTATGGTAGAGGCATAAAAAAATGCAGCCTTTTAGACTGCATTTAAAAAAGATGATTGCATCATTTAAAACTGCTCCAGTTTTGAAAAAAAGAAGGAACCTTCTATAGCTGCATTTTCATCACTATCGCTGCCATGAACTGCATTTTCTCCTACACTTGCAGCAAAATCTTTTCTGATGGTTCCGGCATCTGCTTTGGATGGATCTGTGGCACCTATAAGTGTGCGAAAATCTACAACTGCATTTTCTTTTTCAAGTATGGCAGCCACGATTGTACCACTACTCATAAAAGCTACCAATTCTTCATAAAAAGGACGCTCCTTATGTACTTCGTAAAAAGCACCAGCCTGCTCCTTAGAAAGACGGGTCCACTTCATAGCAACTATGGAGAATCCCCCTTTTATAATGCGGTCCAATATTGCTCCGGTATAACCTTTGGCTGTGGCATCCGGCTTAATCATTGTGAATGTACGATTGCTCATGATATATTTTTTTGCGCCGCAAAGCTAAGGATTTTCAATAGCGTATTTTCTAATAATTAAGCGCCTGATGAGGGGCAATGGAATTCATGGTTAAATAAATGTAAAAGCGCATTCATGCACAATGCTTCAAATTATTTGAAACCAGCAATCTCTATTGCTCCCAAACTTCATAACCCCATGCGGGTAAACTATATGGATGATTTGTAGTAAAATCTATTGTTTCGCCTGTAAAAACATTTTTTGCCTTTCCCTCAAAATCATTTTCAGGAATTGAAAAACTGGCGGGCTGACTACTCAGGTTGAGTACAACCAATATTTTATCGCTTGCTCCTTTTCTTTGATAAGAATATACTATATCATCTTTATTTGTTTTCAATTTTACAAAAGTTGCATTTCCAGATAACGCATCATTTCTATTGCGTAAATCAAGCAGCGTTTTATAGAAAGGAGCTCGGCTGTAAGTATTAAATTGAATGGTGTCTTTATAAAAGAAACTAAGACTATCTAAAAAAGGTTCTTCCTGCCCACTATAGATGAGTGGAATACTATTTCCAATGGTTTGGGTGAGTACCGCAAATGGAGCATGTATAGGCCCTGGCATGGTGCCGTAGTCTGCTTTATTCCATGTATTTTCATCATGATTGCTGGTGAAATACATGATCAGCTTATTTGAAGGAAAGCTACTATTGGTATTTGTGAGCACACTGTCTAAAGCAAAGGCAGGTCTTTCACCATTTGCAATTTTTTTCATCATGGCAAATTCCGGCCATGCATAAGTAGCATCAAAACCATCTGTGGAAAGAGAAGGCTTATCCCCTTCTGCAAGCATGAAAATATTTTTCATCTTCTTCAGTTCAGGAATGCATTTTTTCCAAAACTCATCGGGCACTTCGCCTGCTACATCACATCTATATCCATCAATATCAGTTTCTTTAATCCAATATTGTAAGCAGGCTATCATACTATCTTGCAGTTCCGTATTTTTATAATTCAATTTGCGAGTATCTGTCCAGTCAAATTGGGATATGGCTAGTCCTGTTTTGGCGTCTCTCACATAAAAATCTGGGTGTGATTTGAGCCATCGATGATCACCTCCTGTATGATTGGGGACCCAGTCTATAATTACTTTGAAACCTAATTCATGACATTTTTTTATCAAATTCTTCCAATCTGCTAATCTGCCAAATTCTGGATTGATAGCGGTGTAATCAGATACTGCATAATAGCTGCCCAACTCTCCTTTCCGATCGATAATACTTATTGGATTGATCGGCATAAACCATAAAGTTTGCACACCCATTTCTTTTAAACGTGGCAAATGAGTTTGAAAAGCATTAAATGTGCCTTCCGGTGTATATTGCCTTACATTTACTTCGTAAATATTTCCTTGCATTATCCAATCGGGATGTCCATCTACGATATTGGGGTCTGATTGACTGGCTGTTGTTTCAGTGGCTCCATTGTTACATGCACAAATCCAACATAAAAATAATGCACAAAAAAATTCTTTCATGTTATTCATCTAAATAAAATTTTGCACGAAGAAATTATGTTGTAAAAGTTTACTCATAGTTCTTCTTCATTCACCGAAGGTGGAATAAACTATTCTTTTTCACTTCCTCTATTGCTCATGATATCTCTATCGAAAAGATATAGACCACTTTTATCTTCTCCAATCATTTCGAGTTTATCATTGAGGGTTCTGGCAGTACGCTCTTCTTCCATTTGTTCATTTACATACCACTGCAAAAAGTTGTGTGTTGCATAATCTTTTTCCTGAAGAGAAAGGTGTACCAGCTCATTGATGCTGTCACTTACCTTCAATTCATGTTTTAGAAATTCGTCAAATAATTTTTTTAGCGATGGAAAAGTAAGCATGGGTTGTTCTAGAGAAGGCACCATAGCAAAACCGCCTCTTTCATTTATAAACTTCATGAGCTTGAGCATGTGCATTCTTTCTTCTTCACTTTGTGTGTAGAAAAATGAGCAAACACCTTCGAGACCGGGCTGAATTTCTGCCCAACTGGCCATGGCAAGATATGCCTGACTACTTTCAGATTCCATTTGAACCTGCTTATTGAGTGCATCCGAAATTGACTTTGATAACATTTTATTTTTTTTCTATAACAAATAAAAGGGATAAAAAGTTATTTATAAAAACATTTCAGAAAAGCAGGCTAATCTTAGCATCTGTGCGATGCTTGGAATACACTCATTTTTATCCATTGAAGCATTATTTTTTTGGTCCTCAATCTTTTTAGCAACAGTTTTCGTATTTTATTGAAATGAAAAATGAGTACCGATTTGTAACAAATTGGAAAATAAAAGCACCTGTACAAAAAGTATGGGAAGCAATATTTCAAAGCGAAAAATGGCCTATTTGGTGGAAGGGGGTGGAGGCCGTAGAAATTCTTGAAAAAGAAAATGAACAAGGATTGTTTGGCGTAAGAAAATATGTATGGAAAAGTGTATTGCCATATCGGCTTAGTTTTTTGATGCAAGTAACAGAGCGTTTAGAATATGATTATCTGAAAGGCAGGGCATACGGAGAACTGGAGGGTGAGGGTAGTTGGGCATTTAGTGAAAAGGATGGAATTACTGCCGTTACCTATTATTGGAATGTATCCACAAACAAAGGCTGGATGAATATGCTATCTTTTATGTTAAAACCCTTGTTTCAATACAATCATAATGTAGTGATGCGCTGGGGTGCAGCAGGGTTATCAAAGTTATTAGCAACTGAGGTGGTGTGTGAATAATATAATGTATGTTTCAACTTACATTAAAAGTATGCTTATAACATTTCTGTCATACATATCTTTACACCGCTACAAATCTGTACTATCGCTTTCTGCTACGCAGAATGAGGAAAGTCCGGACAGCAAAGGGCAGCCCACCGGCTAATGACCGGTCTTTACATGTAAAGAAGATAGTGCCACAGAAAATAACTGCTCTGCATAACAGAGTAAAGGTGAAAATGTGAGGTAAGAGCTCACGGCATTTTTTGGTAACTTTAGATGCGGGTAAACCTTGGGCGCTGCAATGCCAAATACAGGAGTCTTTGAAGGCGGCCCGCCTAATGCTTAGGCAAGATTCCAGGGTAGGCAGCAAGATCATTGCAGTAATGTAATGGCCAGATAAATGATAGTTTAAAACAGAATCCGGCTTATGGGGTTTGTAGCATTTTTTCAAATAAGGAATACTCAAAATATGGCTAAGTGAGTTGTATTAATTTATGCTCATAAGCATATTTAATAAGCCCTACCACACTATTTGTTTTTGTTTTTCTGAAAATATTTTTACGATGTGTTTCCACTGTTCTTTCACTTATAAACAGTGTATCGGCTATCTCTTTATTTGCCATTTCTTTTTCCATTAAAGTAATCACTTCAATTTCTCTTGGAGTCAAATGGGTACTTTCATTTTCTTTTTGTAATTGAAGGGTTCTATCCAATGCTTTTAAGACTTCATCACTAAAATAAAAGCCACCTGATGCCACGGTTTCAATGGCTTGAATCAATTCAGCTTTTCCAATATTTTTTAATACATATCCCGCTATATCAGCATCTTGAATCATTTCATCTACAATATCTCCTTTGCCACTCATGCTCAAAGCAAGGATGCGTATTTGTGGAAATTTCTTCCTGACCGCCTTTGCAAGCTGCTGCCCTGTTAAACCTTCCATCATGATGTCAGTAAGCAGCACATCAATTGCAATAGTATCCAGCTTATCCAACATATCTATGGGGTTGGTGGTGTAATAGATTACTTCAATATTATGATGGTCTAATAAAGCAATCAACCCATCAATCACTAATTGGTGATCGTCTGTAATAGCAATACGAATTGGATTCATTTGTATAAGATTAAATATGCTTTTCAAATTTGGATACTGGATTCAACACAACTGTTTTTACATAAAATTCAAAGTATAATTTTTGTTAAACCTTAAAAGGGATGAATATGGAAACAACCGTACCTCTACCGGGTGAAGTATCCCATTCTACATGCCCTTGCAGCCATGCAATACGACTCTGAATATTTTGCAAACCCAAACCTTTTTTTTGGCTTGCGCCAACTAAATCAAAACCAATACCATCATCTTCCAAAATTGCTTCTATACTACTTGTTGATTTCATCAAACTAATGTCTAATCGCTTTGCCTTGGCATGTTTGAGTACATTGTTTACAATTTCCTGTATTACCCTGTACAATACGGACTCTGCGGGTGTAACAGTTAACGCATCAAAACCCTCTGCGTGTAAATATATGGGCAGCACATTTGAATCAATTTTTGAAATAAAATCTTTTACTGCTAAGGATAGATTTTTGTCATTTAGGGCATGTGGCATCAGGTTATGAGATACCGTTCTAATTTCGTTGCAGCTATCATTTACCATTGCATGTACTTTACTCATAAGTACTTCATGCTTATTATCTATGTTGATTAACCCATCTTTTAAAACAGAAAGATTCATACTGGCAGCACTCATGGTTTGCCCTACACCATCATGCAGTTCAGATGCTATGCGTTTACGCTCTTTTTCTTCAGCTTCAATAATATTTTGCGCAGCCAAAGCCCTTTGTTCCATTCTTTCCTGCTGAAGCATAGCAGCTTGCTTGAGTTGATAACGTCTGTACCAGGAATAGCCCAGTAGGCAACAAAGAATGAAAGCAGCTACGATGCCTGCAATCCAATAGTTTCGTCTTGAAATGGCAAACTCCTGCTCTTGTATCAGTTTTTCCTTTTCCGCAGTTTCATATCTTGCCGCAAACTCTTCTATTTGCTTGCTCGTTTCACTTTGGTAAATAGAATCTTTGATTAATGCATATTCCTTCTGGTAGCTGTATGCCTGTTCAAATTCGTTTTCATCAGATGCTACATCAGAAAGCTGTTTCAGATTGGTCAAAATTAAATCTGGGTATCGAAGTGCTCTGGCCAATTGATTGCTTTGCTCAAGGTACTGATGTGCGCTACTAAAATTTTTCTGCATGGCATAAATAACACCCATATCAGAATATGAAAGTGCAATGGCAAAACTATCTTTCATCAATTCGCGGATACGAAGTGCTTGCATATTATAATGGATTGCCTCATCAAAATTTTGCATCATGGCAAAAGCGCCACCAATAAAATTGAGTGCATATCCAATACCAACTGAATCATGCATACGCTCCCTCAATTGGAGTGAAGCCTTATAATTTTTTATTGCCTGATCATAGTTTTCTTCATATTCATATACCACACCTTCCTCATTGAAGATTGTAGCTATGCCATTCTCATTTTTTTGTTTTGTATAGATGTCAAAAGCTTTTTTGTAAAAACTATGTGCAGCAGAAAGTTTTTTTAGCTTTCGATATAACTTGGCAATATTGTTATATACATCCGCAAGCTGTAGTACTGCATTGGTTTGTAGCAAAACTGTTATAGCTTTTTGATAATAAATATTAGCACTATCATAGTCAGCATTAAAGTAATGCGCTTTACCAATATTATTTAACAGTATGCCTCTACTGGTAGTGTCTGCATGATTGATGGCGAAAGAAACACCTTCATATCCATATTTTAAATTTTCACCAAAATTTTTTAATTGAATGTTGCCAGCTAAATCTATGTATGCTTCTATTTTTTCTTTATAGGTTGCGTTTGAACTTGTGATTACTTGTTTTACTGCATCAGTTGTTGGCTGTGCATATAAAAAATTCATCTGCAAGCAGCAGATCAATGAAAGGAAATAAAAAAGAAATCTTATCATGCGTACATGGATTATATGATGTCAAAAACCCAGTACATCTTTCATTGAAAAAATGCCCTTTTTATTTTGCAAAAACTCAGCCGCTAATACAGCTCCAAGTGCAAAACCGCTTCTGCTATGAGCTTCATGTTTTATTTCAATAGTATCTACTTCATTATGCCAGCTCACCGTATGTGTGCCGGGTGCAGGATCTTTTCTTTTACTTGTAATGTTGAATTCATGCTCTTTTGTTGGTGCATCATGTACCCAACCTGTCCATGATTGTTGATGACTGATGATCTGCTCTGCTAATGAAATGGCTGTACCACTGGGAGCATCTTTTTTTTGGGTATGATGCACCTCATGAATGATTGGTTTATAATTGGAATACTGACCTATGAGGTTAGCAAGGTATTTGTTTAGTGCAAAAAAAACATTGACACCAATACTGAAATTACTGGCATACAGCAAGCCGCCATTTTTTGCAGTACAATGATCAGATACTAAAGCCCATTGCTGAAGCCAACCTGTGCTACCACTCACCACTGGCACTCCTGCATCAATGCAAGTTTTGATATTGTTTATGGCACTCAAAGGGCCAGTAAATTCGATAGCAACATCCGCCAATTGTAGGTTTTCAATAGTAAATTTATCTGCATGTTCTATATCCACTTTTAAAACAATTTCATGCCCTTTTTCTACAGCAATTGATTCTATTGCCTTGCCCATTTTGCCATAACCCACTAATGCAATCTTCATCTTATTGTGATTTATTTCGAAAAAAAGTATGCTCAAATTTTGAATTAAGAAAACCCAAAAATACTTCGTCCGTAAAGATGAAGTATTGAATCATATAAAATACAATGATAATTAAATGCGCTAAAAAATGTGTATAAAAATTAGTCCAAATTACACCTTACAAATTGGCATAGTCAGTAAGGTAAGTATATGTATCTGTGAGCTTGCCTTGTTTTAAAATAGTGGCTCTTTCTATTAAATCGCTACCCCCATTGATGATATCGCCTAAGACATATTTGATAAGTTGCTCTCCAAAGAACCTACTTGCATCTCTGGGCAGTTCGTTAGGAAGATTACCAACAGCCATTATATCAATACAATCTTTCTCAAATGGCAATGTTTTTTCAACCCTCCATCTGTTTACGCCATATACTGGATCTTCAATTGTGCCATCTCCTAAATTGCAAGGCACACTACCACCTTGATCATCCGTAATATCTGCAATGGTATTCATTTTAAATCCTTCGCTTTTTATATCTGCCAGTTCAAACAGTCTGGGTATATCTTTATCCCAATAAACGCCATTCATTAAAATATCTGTATGGTTTAGATATTTTATAAACGTGCTTTCATATTCTGAAGGATTACTATGAAAATGAGTACGATTGTATTGCTTTGTCTCTTTGTGTGTATATAAATCTGCCCCTTTCAAATGCACATAAACGGGATATTCGTATGTAGTGGATATGTATTCATCCGGTTCTACTTCTTGTACATCCATCAAGTTCATGATTTCTAAAATACCATGAGCTACTCTTCCGCTGCCCGTTACAGCTATTTTTATGGGTGGTAGTTTAAGCCCAAAATAACCATGTATCAGCTGCGCATAATCTTTTTGCTTATAGACTCTTTTCAGATTAAAAGCACCAGTTCTTTTTCCATAGCACCATATACCATTATGTGCTCCTACAATACCGGCAAAAAATCCAAAACCAATTATTCTTTGTCCATCCTTGTGTTTCAAACATTCGTAATCAATCAAGGTAATATCATTGGCCACCATTGCTTGCATCAGCTTTTTGTTGTAAGGCTGCATTTTGATGGTATGGCTAAAAAATAAATATGTTTTCCCTTTGAGTAGCATCGAAGTGGGTACTTCTTTTATGCCAAATAAAATATCACAACTACTTAAATCTTCTTGTAGGATAACCCCTCCTTGCAGATACTCTTCATCCTTAAAACATCTTGTTGGTGAAGGCTGAACGGTGATAGTACAGTCAATATTTTTGAGCAACCACCTACATTGAGCCGGTGTAAGTGCCACCCGGTTGTCTGCCGGCGATTTGCCTTCTCTTATGATTCCTATATGTGTCATTTGGTATGCTCTTTTGCTAGCCGCAAGTTAAACTTTAAAAAACTGTAACCGCTCAAACGATTTTAGTGATTGGTGAACGATTTCAAAACTTTACAGTATTAAAAAAACCGCTTGTAAAAGAGCGGTTTTAAAAAATCATTAATGATGATGGTGACGCATTTTTTCCTGTAATGCTTCTGGGGTAATGCTTTCTTCTGATACCTGTGCATTTGCTACAATTGCAGCAAATATTTTTTCTGTCTGCACTTCGTAATAAGTATTTTCAACAAACTTTTTATCCTTTAGCATGCTTTCAGCATATTGATCCATCCAAGAGTTTTCCTGTGTAGCAGGCATGCGCATATAAGCCATTATCTGCTTTTTAGCTTGTGCTTTTATTTCTTCCGGCAATACAGTTATTTCAAACTCTTTTGTTAGCTGTGTGCTGATCAGATTCCACTTCAGTTGATCAATGAACTTAGGCATTTCATTGGCTGCTTCTTCATCAGTAAGTTGTTTTTCACCACCTTCTTTTATCCAACGCTTCAAAAAGTTTTCTGGTAACTCTACTGGTGTATGGTCGGTCAAAAGATGGTAAACTTGATCATTCAATTGATTTTTTGATGCCGCATTATACTGACTTTCTATTTCAATTTTTATTGCATTGCGCAGCTCTTCTTCATTGGCTAATCCTCTATCTGGAAATGCCTGCTCAAAAAATTCTTCATTGAATGCTGCAAGCTGTATTAGCCCTGCTTTTGTAATGGTAAATTCAAATTGCTTATCTAAATCTGAAGCGTTATCGGCATCTAAATTCAAATCTTTTATTAACCATTCTTTTTCTTTTTCATCGAAGGCTTCATTGAGGCTTGTAGTAAAACTATCACCTTCTTTTTTACCAATCAATCCAGGTCTGAAACTTTCATTAAAATATTTAAGCAATAAACTATTGGTATATTCTTTTGCTACTTCATTAACATTTTCTGCTACTACTTCTTTAATAGTAAGGTTTAATACAGTTTCATCATCAGCAATGGATTCAACATCTTCCAATTTTCCATGCCTTTTTTGTAAATGAGATACTTCTTCTTGTATCATTTCCGGCGTAGCAGATATAACATATTTTGTAAGTTGTAACTCTTTGTAATTGATATTGATTGCCGGTTTGAGTCCTATTTCAAATGCAAACATATAATCCCCAGGATTATTCATATCCAACATGCGGGCATCAGAATCCAACGGTAAGGGTTGTGCAAATATTTCTAAATTTTCTTGGGCAACATAGTTATTCAATTCCTTCTCCACCTTATTAAGCACCTCCTCCACAAACACACTGTTACCATACATCTTCTTTACAATTCCTACAGGAACAAAGCCTTTTCTAAAGCCGGGTATGTTTGCATTCTTTGCATAATTTTTAAGGCTTTTTTCGAAAGACTGTAAATAGTCATCTTTATGAAGGGTAACGATTAATTTATCGTTTAAAGAGGCAATCGGTTCTCTTGTAATAGTAGCCATATTGATAGAATTTTGGGCGTAGCCCAGATTTTAAAAAATAGCCACACTATAGAAGTGTGGCTTTGTAGTGCGGATGAAGGGAATCGAACCCCCATGCCTCGCGGCGTCAGATCCTAAGTCTGATGCGTCTGCCAGTTTCGCCACATCCGCATTTGGGGTGCAAAAATAGGGAAATCAATGAAGAAAATACATCAGAAAAATGAAATTATTTGTTCTTTATGTAAGTAATATTGCTAGAGCCATGGTCACCCAAGTAAGATGGATTATTATTGAATACAAAATTGATGAGCAAATGTGTACTATCAAACTTATGAAGTATTGTGATTAGCCTAAATATTTTTTAACCGATATAAAAATAATCTGCTCTCCATTTGTTGGCATATTATAGTAACAATGGAAATAATACATAGTGAGAACTGATAAGAAATTTGCAGGGGTCTTTTTGCTATTCCATATCATACACCTAATTTCAGCCCCAAAATAAGGCAATGTCAAATAATTTACTACAAGGGAAAAAGGGGATAATATTTGGTGCATTAAACGATCAGAGTATAGCATGGAAGGTGGCTGAGAAATGCCATGAGCAGGGTGCTAGCATTGTATTATCAAACGCTCCTATTGCTATGCGTATGGGTGAAATAAATAAACTTGCAGAAGCCACAGGTGCACCTGTTGTGGGTGCGGATGTAACCTCTGCAGATGATATAAAAAAACTATTTGAAACAACTATGAATCATTTTGGTGGTGGTATTGATTTTGTTTTACATTCCATAGGCATGAGTTTAAATGTGAGGAAAAATAAACACTACACAGAAATGGATTATGGCTTCAATCAAAAAACTTTGGATATCTCTGCAATGAGTTTACATAGGGTTATAAAAACTGCATGGGATATGGATGCAATAAATGATTGGGGAAGTATTGTGGCACTCACATACATAGCTGCACAAAGAGTATTCCCAGATTATAATGAAATGGCAGATGCAAAAGCACTGTTAGAAAGTGTAGCAAGAAGTTTTGGATACCACTATGGTAAACGGAAGAATGTACGGATTAATACTATATCACAATCGCCTACTAAGACAACGGCCGGTAGTGGCATTAAAGGATTTGATGGTTTTTTAACCTATGCTGATAAAATGAGCCCTTTGGGCAATGCAAGTGCAGAAGCATGTGCTGATTATTGCGTATCAATGTTTAGTGACTTGACAAGAATGGTTACTATGCAAAATTTATTTCATGATGGTGGCTTTAGTAATACTGGCGTAAGTGTAGAACTGATGGAAATGGTAGAAGCGCAGTTGGGTGCATAAATGATTATTATTTTATAGAATTATGTATCTCATTCGCAAATGCATTTTTGCTAGGCATAAGGTTGTGGTTGATAATGCATTAATTAATCAATTAATAAATTAAAAATAGTGTGCCTTCTGTTTCGATTATTGAACTTGAACTTATATTCATTCAAATATTTTGGTAATAATAGTTTCGAGCATTTGTGATG